>ERZ889078.62-NODE-62-length-82522-cov-10.384869_pt1 | contig 82522 bp, 73 predicted proteins | sample MGYA00521266_ERZ889078 | MGnify/ENA primary metagenome ERZ889078 (study PRJEB32303, sample SAMEA104408618) | aquatic metagenome | biome: Brackish water; feature: Pelagic; material: water | place: Baltic Sea | collected 2014-06-16T06:34:00 | depth 76,534 m ... | reverse complement strand
TGGCCGACATCTCGCAAGAGAACGGCCATACACAATTTCAAGGGCACAACCGTCATGAAGACCGGACGCCCGGCTTGACGTCGGTTTCAGGCCGGTGTATAATTTTTCGATCGGTCCCGACAAGGGACCCGCGGGATTTGAGCGTATTGCGGCCGCGTTACCAACCGCTAAAAAGCCTCCTCGGCGGGAGGCTCGGCCTTCCAACCCAGGAGTCCCACCATGTCTGGCATTTCCGGTTTCACGGGCTACCTATTCCACAACATGTGCCGCTGGCGTTCCCTCACTTCGGCAGAATACCGCTTCGCCCTGTTGCATGCTCCCCGCGGCCTCGATATCCACAACGCCAGCCAGCGCAAATACGCCGAGCTCTACCGCCTGTTCTCAGGGCGGTGTCCGGCTGAGGACCGCATGGCCTTCCTCGACACATTGGATCACAAGGAACAGGGTGACTGGGGAGAACCCGAACGTTTCTGGACGGTGATCGTGGAAGACCACGACATGGACGTTGTCCGCCGTGCGTCCGCCTGCCTGGCCAGGAGGATCGGCTCAGAAGCCGTACGGACGCGGGCCTACAGGCTGCGCGCGGCCCATCATGAGCGGGCGGCGGCGGTGCTTGACGGTGCTCGTCAATTTGCAAAGACCGCTGCCGCATCCTGAATCGATCTCAGTCGGGGAAAGGCCCCACGACGAATCGATATCTCGTTTCGGAAAGCCCTACGAGTTCTCCTGCCGCTGTGCGGGCGTTCATGTACCAGGTCCAGGTTCCCTGCTCCAGAGGAAATTCGACCGGCACGGCCAGGGAGTCGGTGGCGGTCCGTCCCAACCACCATCGACCGATGAACACGTCGTAACTGTCGACATCGGCCACAGCCGTCCAGCGGAAGACGGCCAGGGAGTCCACACCCACGGCCCCGGGCGGCGGGTACCTTGGCACGATCGCGGGAAGACACATCAAGTCCCCCACCTCGACGGTATCCCCGGCAGCTACGACCGCGGGCAGGCGGCCACCATGGCCGGCTTCGCCTGGAATAAGAGTCCAGCCATCGGTGGGCAGGTAGCCCGGCTTCACGAGCCACTGGCCTGGGGCGAGGTCGGTCAGGAGGAATCTGCCTTCGGCGTCGGTTTCGATCACCACACCGGGATGGGTAAGCCAACTCTTCTGTCCATCGTTGATCCAGGTGCCTACGACGCTCAGGCCGGAGATCGGACCCTCCCGTGAGACGACCCTGCCGCCGACCGCACCAACTCCGCCCCCGTCGCCCGAGATCGGTGTCAGACGGATGACGTAATCATCGCCCGGTCCATCGAAACGCAGGGATCGCGGCCGGTAGCCCTCGGCCAAGTAGACCAGAGGCAGAACCTGATAGGGGACGTCTCCTCCCGGCTCGAGAGCGAACAGGACGTCCGAGGCCACGAACACGCCGTCGGCGCCGGTCACGTCGCTGCTCGTCTCATCGAGACCGTCCCAGGCCGTAGGCCAGCCCGGGTATCCCACGACAACGCCGGCGAGGGGTTCATCGGTCACGTCATCGACGACCATTCCAGAGACGATGAAACCGCCGCTGGGTGAAGCCGACAACACCCCCAGGACAGAAACTACGGCCGGGTTGACTGCACCTCTGGTAAAGATGAGAGCCGGCTCCGGTAGACTCGAAGGCACCCAGCCCTGCCCCGGCAAGACGAACCAGACACAGCGGCTGTCCAAAGGTCCGTCGATCTCGGCGCTTCCGAATTCGTCAGTGGTCACCGGTGGAGCGGCTGCGCGGCCGCGGTCGATGTCATAAAGTAAGAGATCCAGATTGGAGATCGGATCGGTCGTCACCGCATCCTGAACCAAGACTGCCGTGTACGTCTGCTGGGGTTCGGGCCCGGGCTCATCATCGCATCCCCAGACAGGCAGCAGGACGGCGACGAGCCCCGGAATCAGCAGTGAGCGGACATTCATGAACCCTCCGAAGTGTCGCGTGGAGACGCCGACCGTGATATCCTGGCCATCCTAACAGAAACCCGACGGAGGATCCGCATGATCACGATTCCGCGCTCCACACCTCTTGTGCTGGTCTGTCTGATCTCCGTCGCCTTCGCGGCCGAAAGCGATGACGGTCCCGGGTTTCAGCTCGTCGAAAGCGTGCCCGTTGAGACCACCCTGGGCCAGCCCGATCTTCCCCGAGCCCCCGATGTGTGGCTCGAGATGATCCAAAAAGCCCGCACGGAGATCTGCGTCGCATCCTTCTACTTCAGCGACGATCCGGACGACGACGACGACCCCCTCGATCGTGTCCTGAAAGCCCTGGCCGAGGCCGGAGCCCGAGGCGTCCGCGTGCAGATGCTTTCCGACAAGGGGTTCCACAAGACCTACCCCGACATCCCCGACCGCTTCGACGAACTCCCCGGCTGCGAATCCCGGTTGCTCGACGCCCGCACAGCCTGGGGCGGCGTCCTGCACGCCAAGTACATGGTCGTCGACGGCCAAGTGTGTTTCGTCGGCAGCCAGAACTGGGATTGGCGCGCCCTGAAGCATATCCACGAACTCGGCGCGCGCATCCGCGATGAGGCTTTGGCAGGCTCCCTGCGCGCCGTCTTCCGCTACGACTGGGCCTTGGCGGGAAATGAACCCGTCCCCGAGCAGGCTGTGGATGCATCTGCCCGCACGCTCACTCTCGCCGGAGGAGGCACCGTAACGGTGACGATGGCCGCCAGTCCGCCACAGGCCCTCCCCGTCGGCCTGCCCCACGACCTGCCCCGGCTCCGCGATCTGGTCGACCGCGCCGAACATGAACTGCGCCTCCAGGTGCTTTCGTACCACGTCACCGACCGCGACGGCGCCGAGTACCTGGAGCTCGACACGGCGTTGCGCCGAGCCGCCGGACGCGGCGTCCAGGTTCGGATCATCGCCTCCAACTGGGCCAAACGACCATCGCAGGCCGTGTGGCTGCAAAGCTTGGCCTGCCTGCCCGGAATCGAGGTCCGCTTCACGAACATCCCGCCCTGGTCGGGGGGCTTTGTGCCGTTCGGCCGCGTGGAGCATCCCAAGTACATGGTGATCGACGGAAGCGAAGGCTGGGTCAGCACATCGAACTGGGGACCGGGCTACTTCTCCGATTCCCGCAATGTGAGCCTCTTCGTCGCCGGCGCCGAAACGGCCATGCAGCTCACGCGGATCTTCGAGACGAGCTGGAACAGCGAATACGCGGAGACCGTCGATCCCGGACGGAAAGACTACGAAGCTCCCCGGCGCCAGGAGTGAACTACACGACCGGGACCAGGCGATTTCCCAGGTCCGGGTTGCCCGTGTGAATCCGATCCGGTAGATTGTCGGACACCTTGAACGTCCATCATCACAGCCGGTCATCACGGAGGACATCATGGTCAAGATTCCTCGCCGCCTCAAACCATCCCGTGCCATCCTGATCGTCGTCGACGTGCAGGAGTTGTTCCGCCCCCTGATCCACCAGATGGAACTGGTCGTGGCCAACTGCTCCCGCCTCATGCGGTTCAGCGATCGTCTGGATATTCCCCAGATCGTCACCGAGCACTATCCGGCCAAGCTGGGCGGCACCATCGAATCCCTGGCGTCCCTGGCGCCGAACTTCGATCCCGTCGAGAAGATCTCGTTCTCCTGCGCCGGCGACGCCGGCTTCCTCTCGCGCCTCAAGTCGACGCGTCGCGACCAGGTGATCCTCTGCGGCATCGAGACCCATGTCTGCATCTACCAGACTGCTCGCGATCTGCTCGACGAGGGATACCAGGTCGTGATCGCCGCCGACGCCGTGTCGTCGCGGCAGGTGACCAATCGCAACCTGGGACTGGCCTACATGCGCGACCTCGGAGCCCAGGTCATGACGACCGAGATGGTGATGTTCGAGATCCTGAGGGTGGCACGCACCGACGAGTTCAAGTCGGTGTCGGAGATCCTGAAGGAGAACCCCTAGGCGAGGCCGTACTTCTCCAGCCTGTAGAGCAGCACATGACGTGGGATCCGCAGATAGGAGGCGGCACGCGTCTTGTTGCCGCCGCACATCTCCAGGGCACGACGGACCGTTTCCTTTTCCAGATCCTGAAGAGCAAAGCCTTCGGCTGGGAACGCCCCGAGGGGCAGTCCCGACACTGCGGCCGAGGCGGCAACACCGGCGCCCGCGGCTTCGAGGTCTGAAATGTCCATCGTCTCACCCGCGGAGGTGAGCACCAGGCGCTGGTTGAGATTGCGCAGCTCACGCACATTGCCCGGCCAGGGACGGCGGAGCAGGGCCTTGATCAGCGCGGGGCTCGAAGTGCGGGGACTGCCGTGGTGGAGCTCGGTGAAGTGCTCCCAGAGCAGCGGCACATCGTCGGGACGTTCCCGCAACGGCGGTACGTGGAGGGTGATCACAGCCAGGCGGTAATACAAATCCTCGCGGAACCGACCGGCCTCGACATCCTTGTCGAGGTCACGGTTCGTAGCACAGATCAAACGGAAGTCGACGGGCACCGGTGCGTTGCCGCCCACGGGATCCACGGCCCGCTCCTCGAGCACCCTCAGCAACTTGGGCTGGAGTTCGAGAGGCAGTTCACCGATTTCATCGAGCAACAGCGTGCCGCCTGCGGCGGCGCGGATACGTCCCGGAGCGTCACGGTCCGCCCCGGTGAAGGCGCCCTTCACATGCCCGAAAAGCTCCGACTCGAAGAGACTCGCGGGCAGCGCACCACAGTTCACCGCCACGAAGGGGCCTTCGGCCCGCGACGATCCCTCGTGAACGGCTCGGGCCACCAGCTCCTTACCCGTTCCGCTCTCCCCTGCGATCAGCACCGGCGCCTGGCTCGGCGCCACCTGGGCGATCTGGGCCGCCACGGCGGACATGGCCGCGGAGGCGTGGAGAATGGCACCACTCGCGGCGCCGTCGCGCACGGCGAGCCGAAGGCGACGGACATCGGCTTCGAGTCGGTGGACTTCGAGGGCGCGTCGCACGATCAGTCTCAGCTCGGCACGATTGAAGGGTTTGAGCAGATAGCTCGTCGCACCGGCGAGCATGGCCTCGACCGCCTGCTCCACGGTGCCGTAGGCCGTGAACATGATGACCGGCAGCGGTGGTCGACCGGTCGCACCCCCGAGACGACGCAGCAGTTCCATGCCGTCACAGCCCGGCATGCGCAGATCGGTCAGCACAAGATCGGGAGCATCGGCGACGATACGCCGCCAACCCTCCTCGCCGTCCGCGGCGGTCAGCACCTCGTGGCCGTCCTCGCCCAGGATGTAGGACACGACTTCGCGGAGACTCCGATCGTCATCGACCACCAGCACGCGCGCCATCGTCCCCCCTTTCCGCCTCAGGCAGGATCAGGGTGACGACCGCGCCGCCCGCCGGGCCGGCGGCCGCCTCGAGACGACCGCCGTTGTCCTCGGCCAGGCGCAGGCTCAAGGCGAGTCCCAGACCGGTGCCACCCTCACGTGTGGAGTAGAACGGTGTTCCGAACTGGCTCAGGGCCTCAGGCGAGAAGCCCGGGCCGTCGTCCGCGATCCGGCACGTCGTGACTTCGGCGTCTCGGTCCAGAGACACGCGGACAACACCACGGGAGAAGTGACGGGCATTGAGCATCACATTGAGCAGGATCTGACGGAGTTGATCACGATCAGCGAACACGGTAATGGATCGGTCCCTCGCATCATCGGTCTCGACGCCGTCTACCAGAGCCGCCACACGAGCCACTTCGTCGGCGAGGACGCAGAGCTCACCGTTGCGCTCCCGCGGTCTGGCGAAGTCGAGGAAACGGGTCAGGACGCCGTCGAGGCGGGCGCTTTCATCCCGTAGAATAGTCACCAGACGCCCCTTGGGATCATCAGGATCAACGTCGTCGGCCAAGATGTCGGCCGAGGCGGTGATCGACGCCAGAGGATTGCGGATTTCATGAGCCAGTCCTGCGGACAGGCGGCCCACCGCAGCAAGCCGCGCCGTACGCACGAGGTCCGCCTCGAGGGCATCCTTCTCCCTCAGGGTCTTCGCGAGGCTATCCGCCACCCTGCGCAACCGTCCCACCTGGGTACCGGTGAGCAGACCGATGGCCAGATACAGAACCATCTCCAGAACCTTCTCCAGAGTCGGCGCCGGATCGAATCCGATGTAGCCGAAAGCATGAGGCAAGTAGAAGGCGCACACGGCGAGGGCCGTGCCGACGCCTCCTCGCCAGCCGCCGAGGAAAGCTCCGATGACGATGGGAAAGTAATAGAGGCGCCGGTAGATCCCGTGCGCCTCGTGGATGTGCACCGCGGTGCTGTAATGCGAGAAGGTCACCAGCGCGACCAGGACGGTCACCACACCCCAACCCACGACGTTGCGCCTTGATTGCTGGTCCGGCGTCACCGCCGCCCCCTCATTGGGCGACTTCCTTCAGCAGAATTTCAATGCGACGGTTCAAAATCCTGCCCGAGGCCGAACTGTTGTCTGCGACAGGATGGTCCGGCCCAACACCCAACACGGTGAACCCATCGGCCGGCAACTCCAGCCTCGCGGCCAGGGCCTGCGCCACACGGATGGCCCGTTCGGCTGAAAGATCCAGATTGGCTTGACGCTCACCGGTGTTGTCGGTGTGGCCCTCCACCGTCACCGGGGCGCCGGGGAAGCGACGGATCACCTCGGCCAATCTGTCCAGTAGGGGATCGTACTCCGGGTTGAGCCAGGCGCTGCCCGAAGCGAAACGCAATCCGGCCACCCGTACTCGCACGTCGCCGTCCGGAGTCAGGAGCACCTCACCCTCTTCGGGTGTGAAGGTCCCACCCAAGCTCCGCACCAGCTCGCGCTTCGCAACCAGCCCACTGGCGCGATGATGAGCTTCGTCACGGTCGGCCTCGGCCATGCCTGCCCGCAGTTCCGTCTCCCATAGCTGATGCCGCAGCAGGGTGATCTCGTCCTGGAGGCGTTCGATCTGTGTATCGCGCACGGCCTGTTCGGTGGATACCCAGTCGTTCAGATCACGGTTCACGTAAACGAGCGAATCCATACGAGCCCGGGAATCGGCTCGGCGGGCGCTGAGCGAATCGACAAGAGCACGGCCCGCATCCGGTCCGGAAAGCGCTGGCGGCATAACGATGCCGCTGACCGTAGCCACACCCTCTATGAGCCTGTCGTAGCGCAGGGCCGCCTCCTCCCAGCCATGTTTCTGGTCCCGCAACTCGTTGATATAACGGATGCGTGTCAGAACGCGCCGAGCCTGGATATCGGCCGCGACGACCATGCTTTCCACCGTGCCCCGCCGCGCCCCTTCAGGATTGGCGAGGACCGCCGCCTCGGCGGCCTGGAGAGCAGCCACTGCGGCGTCATAAGTGCGAGGACAGTGCTTGGACGCTCCCAGGTTTTTGGCTTCGCGGATCAACGTTTCCACGGGCCCGAGGAGTTCGGCCTTCACGGCTTCACCGGGGTCGGTCTGAGCTACGGCAGCCGGAACCTGGACCAAACACCAGCAACTCAAGAGCAGGATCAGCGAACAACGCTTTCGCATGGGTCAACTCCCGTCCACAGGCCCGCGACCGGCCTGCCAGATCTTCACGTACTTCATCAGAGTCGATACGGCCATCCCACAGCACAGAACCAGTCCGTGCCAGCCGTCCAGAAACCCCGCCTGGAGGACATAGGTCCGAAAAAACATGAACTTGGCCCGAACCACGGCTCCGAGCAGACTGGTCTGACGGCCGGCGGCAACGGCCCCGGCTGCACCGAGGGTCGTGTAATGGTCCTGTTTCCGCATGAACTGGCCGAAGTCGTCGTAGGTGCGATGCAACAGCAGTCCCGGAAGATCCGCCACTTCACCGCCGGTTTCAATCGCTTCATGGACCGTCGCCTCGTTGAACCCCGCCCGGTCACGGTCGAAGAGCCGGACGATCCGATCGGGATGCCACCCACAGTGCCTGATCCAACGCCCAAGGAACCGGGACAGACGATTCACCCGATAAGCCGCAGGGTCCACCTCGTCCGGCAAAGCCATTACAGCGTCGCGCAGTTCTTCTGAGACCTCTTCGTCGGAGTCGATGCTCAGGATCCAGCGGTTCGTCGCCAGGGCGGCAGCAGCCGCCTTGGTGCGTCCGAACCCAAGCCATTCTCCCTGCTCCACACGGGCACCGTGACGAGCACAGATCTCCAGGGTGCCGTCACTGCTCTGCTGATCGAGTACGACGATCTCGGCACACCAGGCCAGGGAGGTCAGGCAACGGTCCAGGTGCGCCGCGGCATCGTGGGTGATAAGCACCGCCGAGACCCTCACGACCCGCCTCCTTCTTCGTGGACATCCCAGCCGGCTGAGCCGGCGTCGCGGAAACGCCTCGTCACGAGCACGATCTTGCCCACGTTGGCGCGGTCCTGCAAGCGGTGATGAGCCAACGCCGCTTTCTCGAGAGGCAGAACCCGATCGATCACCGGGGTGATCGCACCCGTAGCGGCCATGGCGAGCAGCTCGCTCAACCAGGTGAGCAGTCGATCAGACTCCGACCACATACGGCCCAGGTTGATGCCCATCAGGGCTTTGTTGTCATTCATCAACGAGATGGGATTGACCTGCAGCCAGGGCGCTTCGAGCACCGTACGCAGCGCAGCCCAACGCGATCCTTTCTTACCCGACGCCGCCGCCGCGAAGCCGTGCATCACGATGCGCCCGGCCGGCGCGGCAGCCTTGTAGCTTTCAAGGATCCAGCGGCCATGGCGAGGTTCGAGGACCACGTCGGCGCCGTGGCCGTTGGTGGCTGCTTTCACCGTGGCGGCGAAGTTCCGCTTTCGAGAATCGAAGACCGTGGCCACACCGAGGCTCCTCAAAAACTCGTGCTTGGCAGGTGAAGCCGACCCCATGACGGTCGCGCCTCGACGTTGCGCAAGCTGTACCGCCAACGTTCCCACACCGCCAGCTGCACCATGCACCAGCACGGTTTCGCCCGGCCGTGGCGGAGCCATGACCTCGAGAATCTGGTATGCGGTCAGTCCGTTGACCGGCAGCGCCGCAGCCGTCACCGGGTCGAGGCCTTCGGGAATGGCCAGAGCGAAGTCGGACCTCACCACCAACGCCTCGGCATAAGCGCCCTGCTTCATCAGGGCCACGACTGACTCACCCACTCTGGACGGATCCACACCCTCACCCACGGCGTCGATCGTGCCGGACGCCTCAAATCCAGGCACCAGGGGCAATGCTCCGGCATCTGGATAAAGACCCATGCGGATCATCACGTCGGCAAAGTTCACACCCACGGCATCGACGCGTACCCGGACCTGACCGGGACCCGGGTCCGGATCGAGTGTCGTCTCGCGAGAAAGGACATCGGGCTCGCCGTGGCGGGAGATCACGATCCGTTCCACGGTCACTCCGTTCCGGCATCGGTGCGGGGTGCGCCGTCCCAGATTACAACGTCGTCGATCCAGAGCTTGCCGGGCTGAGGAACGATCAGAGCGAGCCTCAGGCGGGTAGGATGCTCGTCGGGCACAAGATGAAATGCGATCTGTACCGGGCTCCATGGCGTCGTGCGTCGAACATCATTCATCCTCACCTGGGCCAGACGTGGATCCAACCCTTCCCGGTCGATGAGCATCTCGAGTACGGTCGATTCCTGGAGGATCTGTGTTCGGGCCCAGAGCGTGACGGTCAGCGAATCACCAACAACGGAGACGTTAGGAACGTCCATGATCGGCACTTTGACGAGCCCGGTCGCGAAAACGAAGAGGCTGCCTACGCCTTCGTGCACCATCTCCGAATCGATGTTCGCTGAGGGGTTCTCACGCCATAGATCGGACTCGGTCTCAAAACCACTCCGGGCAATTTCGACTGATACGCCACCGTCCGTACAGGCGGTTCCGATCATGATGAGCAGCAACATCGCCGCACTCAAAACAGATATCGTGACTCTACCGTTCATCGTCCATCTCCTCGTTCGGCGCCGATTCTCTCCGTACGCACGCGCAAACGGTAGCATACCGCCGCACGGCTCGCCAGGATGCACAGGGATGAATGGGAGAACCGATCAGGGCCGAAGACCCCACCGCGCCACAATCAGCCGACGAGTCGGTTTTTCTACAAGCTCGTAACTCGCCGCACAGAACAGGTTGGTCAGGACGAAGAGCACGGGCAACCGTGCGAATCCGAGATGATCGGTCAACGCGACCAACGGTGCGATCATGACGGTGATCTGTATCAGGTAGAAACCGTAGGAAATCTTGCCCAGATAGACGAGGAGTCCATGAGACAGGAGACGTTCGATCACGTTGCCCCGTACCGAAAGAGCCAGAATCAAGACAGCGGACATCCCCGCCAGGAGATAGGCCAATAGATAGGTTCCACCCTGAGCTGCCACGCCGGTCTCGTCGACGAGCAACGTCTTGCCCCACATGCAGGCGCCCATGCCCAAGAACATAGCCACGATAACGCCCGGTGCCCTGCGGCCGGCGAACAGACGCGGGACGACACCTGCACGATGGACAAACGCGGCTCCCATGCCGATTGCGAACTCGGGCAGACGTCCGAAGAGTGTGGAGTGCCACATGTGATAACGCGAGCCCATGAATCCCTGCCAGGACCAGTTCGCCGCCGCGGCCCCCCTGACGACCAGTTCGCCGCACAGGGCCGCTCCCAGGACCACGCCGATCAGCACGAAGGCCAACCTGGCGCCGTCCCGTCGCCGGACTCCCTCGGCGGGAATCGGGGCCAGTCTCGAAATCAGGAGATAGAGAGGAGGTGCTACGGCATAGAAGGTTTCTTCTACCGTGAGGGACCAGGCCGTAGGCAGTCCCGTGTATCGCAGCTGCTCGAATAAGCCCTGGGTCATCGTCATCGTGACCCAGACCCCGTCGCCCGGGAATTGGTCCGTCAGAGCGAGCCAGACATGCTGAATCGTTCCAAAGACCAGGAACAAGGGCCAGATGCGCGCAATCCGCTTCACGAAGTACAGGCGCAGGGAGATCGTGCCGCCGGCCACCTGGTCGTAGTAGATCCGCGAGATCAGGAATCCCGACAGCACGAAGAAGATCGACACCCCCACGCTCCCCTGCTTCCACAAAGGCAACAGAGGAATCCATTCACCGGCAAAACCCTCCACGCCGCGGTTCGCCGGCGAAAAGACATTGGCGTAATGGAACATGAAGACCAGGAACGCCGCGAAGGCGCGCAGGGACGTCAGGGGTTTGATCTCCTGCATGGAGGTGCGGGCTCCCTGGTTGAGCTCGTAGGTCCGGGCCGTTTCATACTGACATGTCGGCCCGGAGCGGGAAAGCTTGAAACAAACGAGGGCGGCCTGCAGGCCGCCCTCGATTCTCAACGAGATCGGATCAGTCCCGAGCCGCAGATCTTGTCGACCTGTACATGTACAGACAAAGGCCAACTAAGGCGGCAAGACCGAGCAACGAGGATCCCGGCATTTCTTCCACCCAGCGGTGGGTGCCGATCACATGGATGACCGACCAGTCGTCGGCTTTCACGAGCGTGCCGTCGTGAAGGGTCGTGGACCATTCCGCACGTCCTGCGAGCCAGCGGCCGATGAACAGGATGAAAGCCGAGAGCACACCCATGATGGCGCCGCCGGCCACAAAGCCAGATGCGATCAGAGTACCGCGCTCCTTGCGCTTACCTTCCACTTCCTTGCTCTTCGACTTCGTGGACAGGTGCGCCACGACGCCGCCCATCAGGATCGGCGTGTTCAACTCGAGGGGCAGGTACATGCCCAGGGCGAAGGCCAGAGGGGGTACGCCGACCCACTCGAGAACCAAAGCCATGAAGCAACCCGCCATGTAAAGCAGCCAGGGCGCAGGCTGACCCGTCATCAGCGGTTCGATGAGGGTGGCCATGGCGCTGGCCTGGGGTGCGGCCAGTCCATCTTCGCCGCCGAAGCCGTAGATCTTGTCGAGCATCATGATGACACCGGACACCGCTGCCGCCGACACGATCACGCCCAAGAACTTCCACTGCTGCTGCACTCGCGGCGTTGTGCCTAGCCAGTAGCCGATCTTCAGGTCGCTGATGAAACCGCCGCTCACAGACAGAGCCGTGCATACGACACCGCCTATCAGCAGGGCGGCCACGATGCCGTCGTTGCCCGTCATACCTACCGCATTGAGCACGACGGCGGCGATGATCAACGTCATCAGTGTCATACCGGAGACCGGGTTGGTCCCCACGATGGCGATGGCCCGGGCGGCCACGGTCGTGAACAAAAACGCGACCACGGTCACCACGAGCAAACCGGCGATCGCCCAGCTCAGCTTGTGGGTCACGCCGAACCAGAAGAACACGAAGACGGCAAGGATCGTCAGGATCGTCAGGGCCGTCACGACCGGCATGGGCAGGTCGCGCTGGGTGCGTTCGTCGGAATTGTTGGCCTTGGCGCCGCCGCCCATCTCCGCCGCCGCCAGCTTGAAGGCGCCGCCGATGATGCTGCGGGACTTGTAGACGCCGATCAGACCGGCCATGGCGATGCAGCCGATGCCCACCGGCCGCACGAAGCTGTAGAAGATGTCGCCTGTGGACAGGCCGTCGATGGCCGCCAACTGGAACACCTCGCCGTCGATGGTCACGCCCTTGCCGAGCATGCCGATCATGGGCGTCATGACCCACCAGGCCAGGAACGAACCGCTGGCGATGATCAGGGCGTACTTCAGGCCCACGATGTAGCCGAGGCCGATCACGGCCGAGTCCACAAGCATGTTGTACTCGAGGCGCACCTTGGTCGACAGGTTCTGCCCCCACTGGAACGTGGTGGTCGTGAACTCCTCGCGCCACACGCCGAAGGTCTGCGACATGAACTGGAAGACGCCGCCGATGGTCCCGGCCTGGATCAGCACCTTGGCCTGGTCGCCGCCCTTCTCGCCGGCCATCAGCACCTCGGTGCTGGCGGTGGCCTCGGGGAACGGGAACTCGCCGTGCATGTCCTTGACGAAGTAGCGGCGGAAGGGGATCAGAAACGAGATGCCCAGGAAACCGCCGAGCAGCGAGGCCATGAACATGCGGAAGAAGCCCGCCTGCTCATTCAGGCCGAGGATATACAGACCGGGCACCGTAAAAATGGCGCCCGCCACGATCACGCCCGACGCCGAGCCGATCGACTGGATCAGCACATTCTGCTGCAGAGCGTCTTTCTTGCCGAGAGCATTGGACAGCCCGATGGCCAGGATCGTGATGGGAATGGCGGCTTCGAACACCTGGCCGATCTTCAGGCCCAGGTAAGCGGCCGCAGCCGAGAAGAGCACCGCGTAGAACAGGCCCCACAACAGGGAGTAGGCCGTAAGCTCAGGTACGAGCTTGTTCGCCGGTACGACCGGGATGAACTCTTCACCCGGCTCCAGCTTGCGATAGGCATTCTCGGGAAGACCCTTGGGATTGCTGACTTCCATGGAGACCTCCGTGGACACGACGGACGGGTCGTCGAAACGACCCAGGGACGGGCCCTTGGAAACCCGCCTTCAACGATGCACAGTCCGCGGAAAATACCACCAGGCCCATGGCGTTACAAGAACTGATGGTTTCATCATCGATCCGGCTGTAGACTCCGCCAAGATCCTCTTCGTCCCCCAGCAATGATCCCGGAGTCGAATTCATGCAGAACGATGGATCCCGGTATTTTCATGCGATTCTTCTGACCCTCCTGGTCCTGGCTTTGGGATCGATCGTGTTTGGGGTTCTCTGGTCGGCGTCCGACTTTTATCTCACAGGTCTGGAAGAACGAGCCCACCACGACGATTTTCGCATGTTCAGGCCCGCCGGTGAGATCGGGCACGGCCTGGGCATCGTCGGCAGCGCCATGGTGCTGCTGTTGCTGCTCTATTCTGTGCGCAAACGCTCCCGTCAAATGAGGACCTGGGGATCACTGCGCACCTGGTTGCGCTACCACATCTTCCTCGGCGTTGCAGGCCCGGTGCTGATCACACTTCACACATCGTTTAAAATCAACGGGTTGGTGGCCTTGAGCTACTGGTCCATGGCCGCGGTGGCCCTGAGCGGCGTCTTCGGCCGCTACCTTTATCAGCAGCTCCCCCGCAACGTCCTCGGCGAAGAAATGGAACCGGGACCGGCGGAAACAAGACGGGAAGAAATCCTGGTCCTTCTCTCGGAACGATGGGGCCTCGACGCACAGGGTCTCGACACCCTCGAGCACTTCGCCATGGGGCGACTCGAGGGCAGATCCGCGCCCTCGGCCATGATTCGCCTGCCATTGCTCAACATCGGCTTGGCCCGCGGCTTGCTCAAACTCAAGCTCAAGGGTCGGCAACCCCTGGGGGCCGCCGGCCTCGAACTGGCTCGTGAGTGGGTGCTTTTATCGCGCCGGCTCCACCTGTTCCACACCATCCGGGACCTGTTCCACTGGTGGCACGTCTTTCATAAACCCTTTGCAGTCATCATGATCGTCGTGATGCTGGTGCATGTAGGCGTGGCCGTGGCCCTGGGCTACACATGGATCTATTAACATGTTCGATTCCGGCCTGCCAATCTCCGTACGACGTGTCAAATTTAGGATGTTTTGTGTCCTCATTTTGATCCATGCCGGGATCTCTCTGTCTCCCAAGATCGCCTCAGCTCAGCTTTCACCGGGAAAATTGACCCTTGCCCACGAACATCTCGAAGGAGTGCGCCGCTGCAATTCCTGTCACAAGCTCGGCGACAGGAACATCGTCTCCAAGTGCCTCGAATGTCACCGGGAGATCGCATCGAGTCAGGAGCGCGAACACGGGCTCCACGCCCTGCAGGGCTACGCAAACTGCAACGAATGCCATGTCGAGCATCAGGGGCGCGATCACGATCTCGTATTCTGGCCCCAGGGCGAATCCGGTTTCGACCATGGCTCCATCGGATACCGGCTCGAAGGCAAGCACGCGGAGCTGACCTGCGCCCGCTGCCATACGGCGCGTTACATCGCCGATCCGTCCCCCCTGGTGAGCGCAGGCAAGGACCTCGAACGCACCCGCATGGGACTCCGGACATCCTGCACCGACTGTCACGACGAGGTCCACGTTCCGGCATTTTCCGGTATCTGCACCGAGTGCCACGACCAGAACGCGTGGAAGCCCGTCCCCGGATTCAAACACGACGCCACGGCCTTCCCCCTCACCGGACGCCATGAACCCGTTCCGTGCCTGAAGTGCCACCCGCCCCTGGACGAAGCAAGTCCCGTCGCCGGCGCCGCGAAGTTCCGCGGCGTCGCCCACACCGCCTGCACCGATTGCCATCGCGATCCCCACGACGGCCGGCTGGGCAGCCGCTGCACCGACTGCCACTCGACGACAGGCTGGTCCACCGTCGCCGGCGAGGGTTTCGATCACGACCGCACCCGCTACCCCTTGCGGGGTCGGCACGCATCCGTGCGCTGCGAACGTTGCCACGCGACATCCGACAAGCGACCGACCTTCGCCGCCTGCACCGACTGCCATGACGATGTCCATCGCGGCAACTCCAACGATCGTCCCCGGCTCACACGGTGCGAGGAGTGCCACGACGTCGACGGATTCCGTCCGGCCCGCTACGCCCTCGATCGCCACCGCACCTCGGCCTATCCCCTCGAGGGCGCCCACCTCGCCACCCCGTGCGCCGCCTGCCACCGCCCCGAGGACAACCGGGACCGGCCCTTCGCCCTCATGCTTGACCACGGTGCCTGCACGGCTTGCCACGACGATCCGCACGGCCGCCCCTCCGCCGGCGGTGTTCGGCTGTGCACCACATGCCATGATCAGGGGACCTGGCGCAGCCCCCGATTCGACCATGCCACGACAGGCTATACGCTCGTCGACCGACACGCCCAGGCGGCCTGCCTCGCCTGCCACCGCGGCGCCGACGACGCCCCGCCTGTCTTCACGACGACCCCGACCGCCTGCGCCTCGTGCCACGACGATATCCACCTGGGGCAGTTCGCCGTCGCCGGCGAACCCGAACTGCGCTGCGACCGCTGCCACGTGACCGTCGATTGGTACGCCGAGCGCTTCGATCATGACAGCCACAGCCGTTTCGCCCTGCGCGGCGGACACGAATCCGTGGCCTGCGCACGCTGCCACGTGCCCCTCGACCAACCGGGCGGCCGATCACTGATCTTCAAGCCCCTCACGATGGAATGCGCGGACTGCCACAAGTCCACGCCCGTCCCGACCGGAGGAAACCCATGAGCCGCACCCCGGCCACCACAACGATCCTCGCGATGACGACGATCCTCGCGATCCTGATCGCCTGCACGACGGCGACAGCCCAGCCGGCCACGTCGCCCCACGGCGACCTGTCCACCGACTGCAAGGTCTGCCACGCCGACGAATCCTGGGAGTCCGGAGCCGGCCCCATGGCCTTCGACCACAGCGCCACTGGGTTCCCCCTGTCCGGGGACCACCGCGGCACCGCCTGCGCTCTGTGCCACCACTCGCTGGTCTTCGCCGACGTCGGGGCCCTCTGCGCCGACTGCCACACCGACAACCACCTCGGCACCCTCGGCAACGACTGCGCCCAGTGCCACACTCCCAACGGCTGGGAGAACCGCACGCTGATGCGCACCCGCCACGACGAGACCGCCTTCCCCTTACGGGGATCTCACGGCCAGGCCGACTGCGACGCCTGCCACACCGGCGTCGGCGAAACGGTGTACGTGGGCACTCCCATCGACTGCTACTCCTGCCATGCCGCCAACTACCACGCCACCACGTCCCCGGCCCACGGCCCCAGCGGCTACGACCACGACTGCACCCTATGCCACGACCCCTTCGGGGCCGGCTGGATCGGCCGGCGCTTCCTGCACCCGGCTTCGTACCCCCTGATCGGAGCCCACGCCGTGATCGACTGCACGGCCTGCCACACCGAAGGGTTCACGAGCCTGCCCACCGACTGCGCGTCCTGCCACCAGGCCGATTACGACGCCGCGGTGAACCCCGACCACCAAGCCGCCGACTTCCCCGTCGACTGCGTTGCCTGCCACAACACCCGAGCCTGGGAGCCCTCGTCCTACGATCACGGCGTGACCTCCTTCACCCTGACCGGCGCCCACGGGACTGTCGACTGCCTGAGCTGTCACGCCGAGACCTACGCCGGTACGCCCGTGGACTGCGAGACCTGCCACCAGCCCGACTATGACGACACAACTGACCCGGAACATATCGCCGCAGGCTTCCCCACCGACTGCATCCTCTGCCACGGCACTGCCGCCTGGGATCCGTCCGACTACGACCACGGCGTGACCGCCTTCCCCCTGACCGGCGCCCACACCACCGCCGACTGCCTGAGCTGCCACGCCGACGGCTACACCGGCACACTCACCGACTGCGTCGCCTGCCACCAGGACGACTACGACGCCACCACCGAACCCGGCCACCTCGCCGCCGACATCCCCACCAGCTGTGTGGATTGCCACGGCACCGCCGCCTGGACCCCGGCCGAGTTCGACCACGGCGCCACAACCTTCCCCCTGACCGGCGCCCACCGAACCGTCGACTGCCTGAGCTGCCACGGCGACGGCTACACCAACACGCCCACCGACTGTATCGCCTGCCACCAGGACGACTACGACGCCACCACAGAACCCGGCCACTTCGCCGCCGGCTTCCCCACCAGCTGCGTCGATTGCCACGGCACCAGCGCCTGGACCCCGGCCGACTGGGACCATGACAGGCTCTTCCCGATCTACACAGGCCGGCACAACGACGAGTGGAACACCTGCGCCGACTGTCATGTGACCGCATCCGACTTCCAGGTGTTCGAATGTATTTTCTGCCACGAACACGACAACGAGACCGATCTCAACGGCAGACACAGAGAGGTAGGCGACTACCAGTATCTGAGCAGCGCCTGCTTCGACTGCCATCCACGTGGGGAGGAGGAAGACTGATGTCCCATCTTCGACACCTCGCCCTAGCGATTCTCCTGGCTGCGGCCTCTTCGGCCACGGCCCAGGAGTCGCACACCTGCTCGGTGAAGTACCTCTCCGCCGACCACGCCTACCTCGACGCCGGCAGCGTCGACGGTCTGATGGTCGGGAGCACCATCACCCTGACCCGCGACGGCGATCCGATCACGATCCTGAGGGTGGAATTCGTGTCCGAGCACTCAGCATCCTGTCTCCTCGATCCTGAGGGTCCCGAGATCCTGACAGGCGACGTCGGGACGTTCACAGCGGCCCTGACCGAGTCATCCGGTCCCGAGCCCACAACTCCCGTGCAGGTGCGCGAACGGGCGACGCGCACACGCCCCGTGCGTTCCACCGCCGACTCCCCCCGCCTCTCGGGCTCCGTCGCCCTGCAGTGGGAGCACAACGACGACACATCCGACGCCGACCTCGACTTCGACCAGCCCGGCCTGCGTTACAACCTGCGCGTGGATCACCTGGCCCGCGGCTTCACACTGCGGGCCCGCGGATCCCTTCGCCGCGACCTCCGATCCCGCTCCTACGGCCCGGTGTCCCGGGAGGAGTGGCGCAACCGTATCCTCGAAGTCTCACTGTCGCGGCTCACCGACGACGACGCTTGGCAGATGGCCTTCGGCAGAGTGGGATCCCGGGTCACCGCCTCGGTGGGCCCCTTCGACGGGGCCATGGTCAACCGCAGCATGGGCGGCGGCTGGCGCCTCGGCGTGTTCAGCGGTCTGCTGCCCGACTGGGAGAACGCCGCACAGTGGACCGACGACCGGGTGAACGGCATCGTGGCCCACCTGCAGCGGGGCGACCGCGCGACGGGCCGCCTCGACATGTCCATCGCCGGCGTCTCGCGACATCGCGACGGAGCCATCGACCGCGACTACCTGGCCATGTCGGGCACCTGGCGCCGCGACCGCATCAGCCTCACCAACACGGCCCAGATCGACTGGAATCGCGGTTGGCGAGGCGAAGCGACGAACTCGACCCTGAACCTGAGCAACATCATGCTCAGCGCCCGCTACCGTCCCGACGACCGCTGGCGCCTGTCGGTCACCTTCGACGACCGCGAAGTGGTGCGCACCTGGTCCAACCACACCCTGCCCGACAGCCTCTTCGAATCGGCGGGCCGCCGCGGTCTGCGTGCCGGCGCCACCTGGCGCGACGACCGTCTCTCCCTCGCCGTCGACGGCGGCGTGCGCAGCGACGACCGCACCGACCGCAAGACGGCGTCGTACTCGTTCCGCACATCCTATCGCGAATGGCCCGCACCCGGGCTCCGCCTGGGCTTCGACGTACGCGGCTTCGACGGTCCGACGTCGAACGGCACGAGCCCGTCGCTGCGCCTCGAGCACCGGGGCCGCAACGGCGCCTCGAGCCGCATCGCCGTCGGACGCCGTTCCTACACCCTGCGCGCTTTCGATCTCGAAAATACGGGACGCTGGCTGTCCCTGAGTCACGATCGCGACCTGGGCCTTCGGTGGTCCGCGGCCCTCGAGACCCGCTGGGATGGCGGCGACGACACCGAGGGCCGACGCATGTTCCTCGAACTCCGACGAAGGTTCTGATCGGGAGGTTGACGTGGAGACCCTGCTGCTTTGGGGTTCGGCCCTGCTGCTCGCCGCCGTCGGCGTCATCACATATTCGATCAACTTCCGGCGTCAGCGACATGCCGACGCCTCCCGCCTCGCCAACACCCGCGAACTGGGCATGGACCGCGCCAGCGGACAGTACCCCCTGATCGATGCCGGTCAGTGCATCGGCTGCGGCACCTGCGTGGGTGCCTGTCCCGAGGGCGACGTGTTGGGCATCGTCCACGGCAAGGCCGTGGTCATCAACGGCGCCCGCTGCATCGGCCACGGCCGCTGCGCCGACGCCTGTCCCGTGGGAGCCATCCAGGTGGGTCTGGGCGACATCACCAAGCGCGACGACATCCCCATCCTCGACGACGACGGCCAGACCAACGTGCCCGGCCTCTACATCGCCGGCGAACTGAGCGGCTTCGCCCTGATCAACAACGCCGTGAGTATGGGATCGCGCGTCGTCGACGCCATCGCCGACGACCTCGAGGACGAACCCGGAAACATGGTCGACATCCTGGTGGTGGGGGCCGGACCCGCCGGTATGAGCGCCGGATTGCGAGCCGTGGAGAAGGGCCTCTCCTGCATCATCCTCGACCAACAGGGAGCCGGCGGCACCATCCTCCAGTACCCGCGTCGCAAGCTTGTGATGGTCCAGCCGGTCGAGATCCCGTTGTTCGGACGACTCCCCCAACTGGAGTATTCCAAGGAGGAGCTCCTGGCCATCTGGGGCGACCTCCACGAGATCAACGGCCTCGACATCCGCACCGGCGAGCGCGTCACCGGCGTCGACGGCGCCAGGGGCGGGTTCATGGTCAAGACGCCCGACGGCGCCTATGCCGCCCGCCGCGTCGTGCTGGCCCTGGGTCGTCGCGGCACCCCGCGACGTCTCAACGTGCCCGGGGAAGACCAAGCCAAGGTGGCCTACAAGCTCATCGACGCCGAGGCCTACGAAAACCGTCGGGTCCTGGTGGTCGGCGGCGGCGACTCCGCCGTGGAAGCGGCCATGGGTCTCGCCCACCAGAAGGGCACCAAGGTCACCATCTCCTACCGCAAGCCAGAGCTCCTGCGCATCAAGCAGCGCAATGCGGAGCGCATCGGAGCCCTGATCGAGTCCGGCGGCATCGACTTCCGCGGCGGCACCACTGTGCAGTCCATCGAATCCGACACCGTAGTACTCAACGGCCCCGGTGGGGCCGCCATCGTCCCGAACGACGACGTCTTCATCCTCGCAGGCGGCATTCCGCCCTTCGGATTCCTGCGCGAACTCGGCGTGCGTTTCGGCGGCGACCAGCCCGACCTGCGCCTGGTGGGCGCAGCCACGAGCGAAACCGCCTGAACCCCTTGCCTCGGTCTCGGCGGCGGGGTACATTGGCCATTCTGTGGGGGATTTGAAGCAACGACACCACGCCACCGTTCAAGGAGACACCCATGCTCGCGCGCTCCGCGGATTCCCGTTTTCCTTCGCTCACCGACCGCTTCGTCGCCTACGCCCGAATCAACACCCAGGCCGCCGAGGGGTCGGAGACATACCCGTCGTCCGCCTGTCAGCTCGACCTGGCCCGCGTGCTCGTGGACGAACTCCAAGCCCTCGGCCTCGTCGACGCCGCCATGGACGAGCACGGCTACGTCACCGCCACGTTACCGGCCAACGACCCGGCCATGACCAAGGTGCCGGCCATCGCCTTCATCTCCCATATGGACACTTATCCTCAGGTTTCGGGCGCCAACGTCCAACCCACATTCCACGAGAATTATCAGGGCGGCGACATCGCCCTGCCCAAGAACGGCGTGGTCATCTCCTTCTCCGAGAATCCGTATCTGACGACATGCATCGGCGAGACCATCATCACGTCCGACGGCACGACCCTGCTCGGCGCCGACGACAAGGCCGGCATCGCCGAGATCATGGAAGCGATCACGCTCATCGTCGAAAACCCCGGCTTCAAGCACGGCCCCGTGAAGGTCGCTTTCACACCGGACGAGGAGATCGGCGCCGGCGTGAAGCACTTCGACGTGAAGGGTTTCGGCGCGACGGTCGCCTACACCATGGACGGCGGCCAGCGCGGCGAGATCGAGAACGAGACCTTCTGCGCCGACAGCGCCCTGGTCTGCTTCGTCGGCCGCGACATTCACCCCGGCTATGCCAAGGACAAGATGATTTCGTCGATCCGCGTCGCTGCGGACTTCATCGCCATGCTGCCCAAAGACATGGCCCCTGAGACAACCGAGGGCATGGAGGGCTACCTCCATCCCATCACGATGGAAGGCAACACCAGCAGCACCTCGGTCCACGTGCTGCTGCGCGATTTCGACGCCGACGGCTTGGTGCCCAAGGCCAAGCTCGTGAAGGAACTCGCCGCTAAAGCCTGCGCCAACTGGCCGGGCAGCTCCGTCGACGTGGAGATCAAGCAGTTCTACCGCAACATGAAATACGACCTGGAGAAGGAGCCCCGCGCCGTGGCCTACGCCATGGAGGGAATCCGGCGGATCGGCATCGAGCCCAAGCTGGGTTCGATCCGCGGCGGCACCGACGGCTCCAACCTGTCGGCGCAGGGCCTGCCCACCCCCAACATCTTCACCGGCGAGCAGAGCTTTCACAGCTTCACCGAATGGGTCTGCGTCAAGGATATGGAGCTGGCGACGCAGACCATTCTGCAGACCATCACGGTTTGGGCTGAAAAAGAGAGCTGATCGACCCGACTGGTTCGATGTGGGCCCGGCCATATGGCCGGGCCTATTTTTTTGTAGGCAACCATTTCCGGAGTGGATCGTATGATCTCTCTGTGATATCATATTCACATCGTTGTGAAGTCAGAAGCCTGTGAGCTTCGCAACTCCCCGAGGAGGAACCATGCATACGGAAAAGACGATCTCCACCACATCCGGTTGGCTGATGCTGCCCCTGGCGATCCTGCTGTTCGGTGGCGCTGTCTGGCTGTTCGTTGCCGCCATCAACACCGAGACGGTCTGGAAGCTGCTCACATCGCTGGGAATGATCCTAGTAGCGGTCCTTACTTTGACCGGCCTGTTCATCGTCAACCCGAAGGAAGCGGCGGTGCTGTTGCTGTTCGGCGCCTACAAGGGCACGGTGAAGGATAACGGTTTCCATTGGGCGAACCCGTTCATCCGCAAAATCAAGATCTCCCAGCGCGCCAGGAACCTCAACGGCGAGAAAATCAAAGTCAACGACCTGTCCGGCAATCCCATCGAGATCGCAGCGGTCGTGGTTTGGGAGATCGTAGACACGGCCGAGGCCCTGTTCACCGTCGACGACTTCGAAGAGTACGTGGAGACCCAGAGCGAAGCCGCCGTGCGGCACCTGGCCAGCGCCTATCCCTACGACGGTCCCGAGGACATGCTGACCCTGCGCGGTACCACAGAAGAGATCAACGAGCGCCTCGAGAAGGAACTCCAGGAGCGGCTCGACCGCGCCGGCGTCAATGTGATCGAAGCCCGGCTGAGCCACCTGGCCTATGCGGCGGAAATCGCCGGAGCCATGCTGCAACGTCAGCAGGCGAGCGCCGTGGTCGCTGCCCGTCAGTTGATCGTCGAGGGCGCCGTGGGCATGGTCGAACTGGCTCTGCAGGAACTCAGTGCAAAGTCGCTGGTGGTGCTCGACGAGGAACGCAAGGCCGCCATGGTGTCGAATCTGCTCGTGGTGCTGTGCAGCGAACACGCCACCACGCCGGTGATCAACACCGGGTCGCTCTACACCTAGGAGGCCTCCGTGACGCCGATCTACGAACGCACGATCTTCGGAACAACCCTTATGATCTTCATGCTGGTCATGGTGGCGTTCCTAGGGTCGACCATGATGATGAGCGACGTCCAACCGGGCGAATCGAAACCCTGGATCGCTTTGCTGACACCGTTGATCTTCCCCATTCTGATGGGGTTCATGAAGGTCTCGGTCTCCACCAAAGAGCTCCGATTGCGTTTCCCGTTCGGTTTCCCACGACGCACCGTTCCGATCGAGGAAATCGACGCCTTCCGTGTGACCAGAAGCTGGCGGGAGACGGGATTCGGAATCTCCGTGAAGCCGTCAAACGGTCAATACTGCATCTCTGGTCCGAGCGGCGTGTCCATCCTGCTGCACAACGGCCGGACGCTGCTGATCGGGACTCCCGACCCCGAACGGCTCGTCAAAGCCATCGAGAAGGCACGTACACGGGCCGGAATCGAAAAGAGGTAGACCGTGACTCCCCGCAAGTCCTTCCCGTTACGCATCAGCCCTGAGCTCTACGATGAGCTCAGGCGCTGGGCCGAGCAGGAGTTCCGCAGCGTCAACGGACAGATCGAGTTCCTGTTGCGGGATTCAGTGCGGAAACGGAGGGGGAAGGAACTCCCGCCGGGGGATGACGACCGGAGCGAATCATCATGAGAAAGGGGCGCTCACCGGCGCCCCTTCCTCATCCAGCCGTGTCGCTGTTATCAGTGCACTTCGAAGTTGAACCCGCCATCTCCGTCGTTGGCGCCAATGCCGAGCATCACGCCGGTATCGGCATAGACAGCCTCGAGTCGTCCCCGGTAAGGAGCCAGTGACGACGCCACTGAATCCGGCAGCCCTCCCTCAGCCCAGGGGACCCACTCATCGTCCAGAGCCAGTTCGCTGAGCTGCTCTTCGATCGCCGCAACGAGTTCGCCCGGATCACCCGCCTCGCGGGCTGCATCCCTTTGACGCTTCAGCAGACCCTTGAACATCGAGGCGTTGCGTCGGGCGCGCCCGCGCTGGTCACCGTCGTCGTCACCGTCGATGGTCAGGATGAGAGGATTGCCCAGCCATCCATAATATATCAGGCTCGTGAGGTAGGTGAATTCGCCAAAGCCCATCTCCTGTTCGAGCAAAGCGTTGTTGCGGGCGCTGAAATAGCGTCCGGCGCTTACGCCGAGGGCGCCGAGCCCCTGGAAGGCGCCGCGGATTTTGGAAAAGCTGAACCCGCTGTCCTGCTCCATGGCCCGAACTCCTTCAAGAGCCTTAGCAAGCTCAATGGCGGGTTCGTGGATCTGCTGTTGGACGGCGAGGAAGATCTCCAGCCTCTGAGCATCGATTTGTCCGGCCGCTGGTGGAACATAATCCTCGATGTTGCCGAACTGTTCCCGGAGCTCGGCCTGGGTTTCGCCGACGTCTTCGAATTCAGAGACTGCATCCTTGACCTTGGACACCATGATGCCCCCTGCGATCACTACCACCACGACAACCGCCAGGCACCCGACGCCACACCCCAGGATCCACTGTTTTCCGGCCATCGTCCTCTCCTCGTTGTTTCCACATTCATTTCTGGCGCTTTCCGATGATCTTGTCCGATCCGCCCCCGATGTCAAGACTCACGGCCCGATCTATGTAACCTTTTGTCCAAGTTGGCGTTCTTAGTACGGGGGTGCGGCATGGTTGTTCTCTTTGTATATTCGATTAGATCGACAAGGCCATGTCATATTGATGAACAAGATCGCAAGAGGGAGACACGATGAGCATGATCCAGGTTGAAACGACGAATTTCGATACCGAAGTCCTTGTGAGCGCCGTCCCCGTCATGGTTGATTTTTGGGCCCCTTGGTGTGGTCCCTGCAAAATGCTTACACCGACAATCGAGGCCCTTGCCGCAGAATATGAGGGCAAGGTGAAATTCGTGAAGATCAATGTGGACGACAATCAGCAGCTCGCAACCCGCTTCGGTATCCGCGGCATCCCGACGGTACTGGTCTTCAAGGATGGCGTAGTGACGAGTACCATGGTCGGCCTCCAGCCCAAAGAGCAGCTCATGAAGGCCCTCGAAGAGGTCCTCTAGTTTCCGGCACGCGACTCCACCGGACCACACGCCCCCCTCGACGACCAGTCGGGGGGGGCGTCGTGTCAGGTTCGCAACGGCTTGCGGAGCCGGGCGGCAGCCATCATAATGGAGGGATCGTCCCATCCACTCCAGAGACGGAAGGTCCGCAATGGCCGGTATGATCGACAAGGTGAAGGGCATGTTCGGCAACGGCGACAAGCTGAACAACATCGTGTTCATCGTCTTCGACAGCTGCCGCTGGGACGCCTACAAGGCCGCCCACACCCCGAATCTGGACCGCATCGGCCTCGCCGAGCAGCGTTACAGCTACGCCAGCTGGACCAGCCCGAGCCACTACACCTTCCTGATGGGCATGGTGCCGCACTGCAGCCCCAAGGGCGTATTCGCGAGCAACGTGTACCGCGACGAGTTCGCCCAGTGGAGCACGCGCCTGAACCTGCCCGAGGTGGAGTTCGGCAAGTTCGTACCTCAGCTCTCCCTGCCGCACTTCCTGAAGGCGGCGGGATACTGGACAGAGGGCTGGGTCAGCCTGCCGGTGCTCAACCCCATGACCAGTATGTCTCAGCACTTCGACAAATACGAACTGGCGCCGAGCCACAACGACATTTCGCAGATCTTCGACAAACTCAGCTTCCGCGACGACAAGCCCTCGTTCTTCTTCATCAATACTGGCGAAACCCACTACCCGTATATCCTGCCCGGTGAAACCGCCGACGATCTGCCCCATATCTCCGGCGTCCACGGCGTGTTCAAACACCTCGACGATTTCCTGAAGAACCCCTCGGAGTTCATGGAGGACAAGAAGAACGACGAGTTCTTCTCCCCCGACCAGTTCAAGGCTTTCTACGACAAACAGGTCGTATGCGTTGAACACCTCGACCGTGTCGTGGGCAAGTTCCTGGAGCGCTGCCCCAAGAACACATACTTCATGGTGATGTCTGATCACGGGGAGCTGTTCGGGGAGGACGGGTACTTCGGGCACGGGCCCATATTCCACGAGAAGGTGTTCGAGGTGTTTTTCCTCGAGGGTAGGAGACCCTAGGCCGGCCTGGCATAAGGGCCCGTCGACGATGTCGACGGGCCCTCTTCTTCAGAATATCAGCATTCCTGATCAGTTGCTCTTCTTCGCATGACCACTGCAAGTCGAGCCGAAGCCTTTCTTCGCCCCATGATGTGCACAATCGGTTGCACATTTCTCGGCGCACTTCTCGGCACACTTCTCGGCACACTTGCCATCTTTGCAGCAGTCAGCCTTGCAGTCGGCCGGGACGCACTTGCCTTCCTTGCAGCAACCGGCTTCGGCACAGGCCGCAGCGCACGCCTCCGTGCAGCAGGACTTTTCGCAGCCCTTGACAGTGCAAGCGGTCTTCTCCCCGCAGGCAGCGTGAGCCTTGGTATGCTTGGCGCAATCGCCCTTGCTCGCCTCGGTGCAGGAAGAAGCCTTTTTCCCGCACTTCTTATGACCATCGTCGGCCATCACGGCGCTGGCAGCAAAGAGAGTGAGGGCCAGGGCGAGTATGAACAGCATGATCCGATTCGTCGACTTCATGTCGGCGTCCTTTCATTCGATGTCGTAGGTCCCGTCCGGCATGGACGGATCCGAGGTCAGGAAAAGAAGGACGACTGCGGAGGACGGTCTGGAGGCGTGGAGTACGCATCACGGGGGGACTGATCTTCCAGTCGGATCAACTCTTGGAAGTCAAACTTCTGGAGTCCGATTCCGTCCGGTGCGAGAAAAACGAGGGATCCTGAAGCTGCCGGACACCGGGCACACGAATTGCCGGATGAACAGGGAACGGGTGCCTCCCGCGCACAGCGCGGAGTCATGTCCACGTTTCCACAGTCACGGTTGCAGCAACATGATACAGGTTCGACAGGCGCTTTTTCGACTTCTTGGGACGGAGCAGGCAGGACAGGCAACAGCACACACCAGATCGCCAAAGCGATCCGAGTTACTGAATCGAGAGTTCGGTTCTCGAATGCCATGCCTGGGATATCCGCCTCTCGGATCGGCAAGAAGGGTGGTAGCCCTGATTCTCGACGGGGAACAATCAACACGCGCATGCACAGAACGTTCCCCACGATCTGCAAGTGAGTCCGAGCATCATATCTCATCTTCCACCACAGGCGCACCTGGAATCGACGCATCAGTCCAGAATAACGGCGTCGCCCGGAGGCTCATGGCAACACGAACCGGCTCAAGATGAAGGGCGCGATGTCCGTCAAGTCCGCACAGGCCGCAAGAGCGTCGGTTTCGCCCGGCCCCCATGCCATCAAGGGCACGGGATTTATCGTATGGGAGCGGGTGCCGAGATCCTCGATATTGCCGTGATCACTGGTCAGGAGGGTCAGCGTGCCCGGCGGCACCGCCTCCAGATATGCCCGCACAAATCCGTCGAGCTCCTGCAGAACCGACTCGCAAGACTCCCGATCTTGCGTATGCCCCGCCTTGTCCGTCTTGAAATACTCGAAGAGCGTGAAGTCGAACCGACCGACATTGCGCGCGAGGACACGGCCCGCATGCCCGGGGGTCCATTCCGGAACGTCGAAGCCCCGCCGTCGCAGGTCGCCGTTGGTCACGTCCTGATAGACGGAGCGTTCAGAGGCGAGGTCGTCGAGGGTGAAGAACGGCAGATCTGCGGCCAGATTGGCCACTGTACTGGCTGACAGGGTCCAGCGTTTCGCCTCGCTCAGCTCCCAAAACAGAGGGCGGAAGGCGTTGAGGAACGCGGCCGAACGGCTGTGCTCGATCAGGGTCTTGAGCAGGGAATGTTCCCGCAGCATCTCACGCAGAACGGGTCCGGGGAAACCGGTGGAGTGATGGCCCAGAACCGCCTGGGCGTTGCGTCCCGTGAACAACGAGGTCTGCCCCGTCGCGCTCTGCGGAATGCCTGAAATACCGAGCAATGCGTCGATCGGCCGCCAGGCAGCGCCCGAACGCGACCAATCGAAGAGATCGCCGCTGTAGGTCCGCGTGGGGTCGTCGCGACCTCCATCGCCCACGCCGAGACCGTCGACGAAGATCAACACCACACGATCGGAGAAACGAACCGGGCCGGAAGCATCGCTTCCGGCCCGGCGTTCACCTTCGCGACGCGTTGTCACGACTAGGCGTTTTCGCTCAGGTACTTGGCCACGCCCTCGGCGGTCGGGGTCATGGCGGTGTCGCCCTTGGTCCAACCGGCCGGGCAGACTTCGCCGTGCTGCTCCACGTGCTGCAGGGCGTCGACCATGCGGATGGCCTCGTCGATGTTGCGGCCCAGGGGAAGGTTGTTGACGACCATCGACTGGATGACGCCTTCCTTGTCGATCAGGAAGGTACCGCGCAAGGCGACGCTGTCGTTCAGCAGCACGCCGTAGTCGCGGCTGATGGTCTTGGTGAGATCAGCAACGAGAGGGTATTCGACAGCGCCGATGCCGCCGTCGTTGATCGCGGTATTGCGCCAGGCCCAGTGGCTGAACTGGCTGTCGACCGACACGCCGATGACCTCGGCGCCGCGACTGCGGAATGCTGCGGCCTTCTTGCTGAATTCGATGATCTCGCTGGGACAGACGAACGTGAAGTCCAGGGGATAGAAGAACAGCACCACATACTTGCCGCGGTAGTCGCTAAGCTTGAAGTCGTCCTTGAACGTACCGTCCGCAAGTACGGCGGTGGCGGTGAAATTGGGGGCCTGCTGGCCGATGAACTGGGACATGTCATGTCCTCCTTGGCGTTGAGAGTACCACCACATATGGCAGCGGGCGACGCCCGCGAAGAGCCGATGAATAAGCCCGATCAGGGCCACAATCCGGACAGAACCTAACGGCATTGGATGTGTGCCGCAAGGTCCCCTCGGTAGTTATTGTAGAAATGGGGCGACAAGAGCGCCCCGGAGTTCAGAAGTCAACACGACGAGGCGTGAAGCCGTTCGGTTCGTGACTCACCCCTTCTCAAACACCATGCTGATTCCGTTGTGGCCGAAGAGGTAGAGAGTATTTCCGATCACCGCGAACACATACAGATCATCGGGCTCGGGATTCGATCCCATTTCCATCCACGGTCCGTCTGTGGAATAGGGAACCGTACCCTCTCCACCCATGCTCTCGAAGTACTCGACCGTGCCATTGGTTTTGAAGTCGAGTGCGATCAGGAGTCCATCCTTGTCGGCGGCTTGTTTTCCACCTGATGATTGCAGAATCCATCCACCCAACAACGCTGCAGAGCCAAGATGCCGGTGATACAAAAACGAATACGTTCCCTCCTCCGATACCGACAGGATCGTGAGTTGATCCCCTGACTGCAGATAATTCGCTGTCTGGCCTCCGAACTCGTCGGACACGACAGTGATCACCCCGCTCGCCGCAGTCCAATCAAACGCCATCACTTCAGCGGGATCTTCGACATGCGACATCTCACCGGTGCCATCGGTTCGAACGACCATGACTTCTCCGCCGGCGCCGAACGAGCCTCCGTATTGGTCATGGGAACCGTTCAGAAGGCCGTCGTATTCGACCCAGGATCCGATCAGACCTGTCCCATAACTCCCATCAGTATCACCCGGTCCGCTGGGGCCGTCATCGCTGCAGCCGACAAGACTACAAGCCAGGATCAGCACAAATGATACGCTCGTAAAACTAAAGCGACCGAAGATCTTCACCATGAACTCCCTGGAGAAAGACGGGGCCGGCTCGGCACATGATTTCAGTCGACAGCATCGCCACGCCCCAGTTGAACCCATTCTATCAAACACGGGGCATTAGAATCCAACTTATAAAAACCGAACCCAGGTGAAGAAGCCCCCCATCGCTGCCCCAGACCACTGATCTGGTTATTCTGGATGGTTTGTTCCGGCCCGATAAACCGCACACGGTTGTCCGATCCTGTTGCTCCGAGGTCATAAGACCTGAAAGCCGAAATGAAGCCGTCCGACTCAAGCTGATAAAAATGACCGGGACAACGTTTGCCATGAAGGATACCATGTGTCAGGTGCCCCGGTCGGACTTCTGGCCGGAAACGGTCGACCAGCGGACACACTCACAAACCGGAGCCAAGCGATTCTCGATGATCAAGCTCAAGCAGAAAACCGAACAACACCTGATCGGCTCCATCCAGCGCTACTTCGACGAACACATGGATGAGGAGATCGGCGACCTGAAGGCAGCTATGCTGCTGGCCTTCTGCGTCGAGGAGATCGGCCCGACGATCTACAATCAGGCGATCAGGGATGCGCAGGCCAACCTGCAGACCCAGGTCGAGGATCTGAGCGGAACGTGTTATGAATCGGAATTCGGTTACTGGAAGAAGATGACGACCTGAGACGAATGCCGCCGAGGCACAAGCGCCGTTCAAACGAGAACTCCGAAGGAACTCCTGATGACCAACAACGACGTTCTGCGACGAATCCGCTACATGTTCGATTTCAAAGACGCCGAGATGATTGCCGTGTTCGCTGCGGCGGATCTCGTTGTGACCCCGGAACAAATCAGGGACTGGCTGGCCAGCGATGAAGAGCTCCTCTACCAGGAGCTTGATGATCCGAATCTGGCGATCTTCCTCAACGGCTTGATCAACCACAAGCGCGGCCGGCGCCCTGGAGCGCAGCCCGAACCTGAAACAATCCTCAACAACAACATCATCGTCACAAAGCTGAAGATCGCCTTGAACCTGCAGAGCGACGAAATGATCAAAATCCTGAACCTGGGCGGCTTTCAGCTCAGCAGTCATGAGCTGAGTGCCTTTTTTCGCAAGCCTGGCCACAAGCATTACCGGAAGCTCAACGATCAGATTATGAGGAATTTCCTGAGGGGATTGCAGATGCAGATCCGGCCTTCGGCGGAAGACGAATCCTGACAAGCCCTGGCCCTTGAATGATCTCGATGCTCTGCTGGTTTTTCGTAATTCACCGCACCAGGGTGATCAATCGGGATTCCTCCCCGTTGTCGGTCTTCAGCCGAACGACGAATGTCCCCGAAGGAACGCTTCGCCCCTCGTCATCGCGACCATTCCATTCAACTGTGTGATTTCCGCGCGGATAGATCCGGGCCGCCAGAGTCATCATATGCCGTCCCCCGAGGTCAAATATCTCGAGGGAAACATGCTGCTCGAACGCGATATCGAAGTGGATCCTTGTCACAGGGTTGAACGGATTGGGAGTGGCGGCCAGTAGTCGCACTGCCGGCGGCGGCGTTTCGACACCGGTGCTGATCGCCCAATATCTGGGTGCCTTGTGCACCGCAGCCCCGGCGAAGTATGTCCAGACGATGGTCCCGCCCGATGTCACTTCAAATATTCTGCCCTCCATGGCCTCAGTGATCAGAGTGTTGCCGTTGGGCATGCGGAACTGTTGCCGGGCACAAGAGCCTCGGCTCCAACGAGGTCGCACTTGACCCAGTTCTGGCCTGTACCCGAACCATGAGCCAGGACATTGCCGCAAAGGCCGTCGAGGATCTGAACCGTGGCGGTGCCGACACTGAACTGCAGGTAGAGACTAACTGCCGTGATGTTGTTGGCAGTCGGAATAAAGGTTTGCTGCCAGTCGGCATCACCGATCATGCCGCCGGGGCCACTGGACTGATCGATGTCGACGTACTCCACCGCCGTAGCAGGTGCAAAGCAAACGAGGGAAATTGCGAGAACCGTTACCAAACACGAGATCAATCTATTCATGATGACCATCCTCTAGTTAATCGGTGTTGTCGCTGTGAAACGCCGTGAACAACCGCCTGGGATACTCCGGTCCAAAGCGCCACTATGATCGCCAGCATCGTCATCATCACCATGCTGGAGCGTTTGCCGTGTTTGAACTTCATGTCATCATCTTTCGGTATGTTGTGGCCGATTCTGTTGGACACGCTGAATCAAGAGGAATGATATCGTCATTGTGCCATGACACTCAATACGGCAGGTGGCGTATCTTGGGGGGATGGACTTCCCCAACTATCGTGGGCACCTCGGGCCGATTGAATGAGGTAAAAAAAAGACTCCCTGCAAAGAGGGAGTCTTTTTGATCTGGTACCCCGTACGGGACTCGAACCCGTGTTACCGGCGTGAGAGGCCAGCGTCCTAGGCCACTAGACGAACGGGGCACAATGCACAACGGCCTGGCGGCCGTTTTAGAAGTTTTGGTTGCCCGGGAAGGATTCGAACCCTCATCGACTGAGCCAGAGTCAGCTGTCCTGCCGTTGGACGACCGGGCATTCGGGGCCGAAATATAGATCACGCTTCAGGTGAATGCAAGCCGTCGCTGTGGAAATCTCCTGCTTCTGGAGGCTCGGCCAGACCCCCTTGGACGTGCTTTTTCAACAGTTTATGTAGAGATTCGGGGCTGTTCAGATCGGACCAGACGAGGGGCCAGGCCGTGGGGACGAGGATGAAGGGTTCGGTCTGCGCCCCTCCGATCCCGCCGTGGGTCCCAACCTGCTCTTCGAAGGTGACCACCCGTCGACGGTCCAGCCTGTCGGCCAGGATGATCAGATCGCCGGATGCGGGCTCGCTGCCGAGACGGGCCAACTCCGTGTTCCAATGATCCACGTCCCAGAATGGAGTGAGAGGATCGGTCTCCCCCACGATCTTGCCTGTGATGAGATTCCGTGCACCCGCTCGTCCCACCGCGATCGGTGAACCGTCCCGGTCTCTCGCTATGACGCAGGCGATCCCCTCCTGACTGACGAGTCCCTCCACGAGACCAGGATAGAGGGAACGGACTTCCTCCAGATGCAGCGGCCTCTGTGTGCCGCGCCTGTACAGGTGAGCCAATCCGCCCGAAACGCAGACGATGACCTGGGTCTCGCCCGGCGTCTCTACCGTCTGGTGACGGGCCGGCATGCTCAATTTCTCCAGGGTCATCCGGCCCCGTGTTGCGAACCAGCCCGCGCGGATGTCGGCGGGCTGGTCGGCGCCGCCGATCTCGGCCAGCAGACCGTCCACATAGGCCGCATCCGAATCGCCGAGCTGGTGGACCGGGACCGTACGGCCGGCCAGGTCGGAGACGAGGTCTTCGAGGGTGCAGCCGGCGACGACCCGAAAAGGAACGCAGGGACTTTGGCCGTGATCCGACAGCAGGACCAGATCGTACTCGATGGGTGCTTTGCGCAACCGACGCCGCAGCCTCTGGAGCTTGCGATCGAAGGCGGTGAGGGTGGCCAGGGCCTCGTCCGCATCGGGGCCCGCGTGGTGAGCGACCTCGTCGTAGCCCACGAAGTTGGAGTAGATCACCGGCACGCCCCGCGCCACGTCCTGCTCCAGCCAGAAGAACGCCGTCTCGCGTAGGAAGGCGTTGGTCACCGAGCGGGCAGCAGCCTGGCGCCACGAGCGGTGGATCACGCGCTTCGTCCGATCGAATCGGGATTGGACGTGCCAGACCAGAGCCGTGGCGAAATCCCAGAGGGTCACCAGCACGGCTGTGGAGTAGGCCCAGGGACTGAGCCAGAACAGGTTGAAGTCGGCGGTTTCTCCAGCCCGCCGCTCTCCCGAAGGGTCGCGCATGGCGCTGATGGTCATCAAGCGCTTGGAGGCGCCGCCAGCGAGCAGGCTGTTGATGCAGGAGCCTCCGCTGAGCAGGCCGGGAGCACCGGCGGCCAGTTCTTGCTCGACCCGGCGCACATCCTCGGGTCGGCTGACGACCCGCACGCTGTCGGCGGCCCGGTCGTACCAACGGTAGCCGGGAACGCCCGCTCTGGTACCGTAGAACAGAGCTCCCTGGACCGCCGGGGTGTTGGACGGCACGCCGGACTGCCAACGCCGCAGGCGATGGGACCCCAGGCCCGTCAACGCCGAAAACGTGGGCATGCGGCCACGGCGTACCGCGCGCATGAGGCTGCGCCATGAGAGACCATCGATCTGCAGCAAGACCAAGCCACGGCGCACATCCGGCGGCCGTGACGGACCGAAGCGGGTGCCGACGTTGCGCAGAATCGTCTGGAAGAAGGGGTACACCTCGTCGATGCCCAGCCGCGAGGTCATCATCGTGTTGGCCACGGTGAACAGCAGCATGCCGCCGAAGGCGTCGTCGAGGCCGTCGATGTGGAAGGCCGGTTCGAACTTGGCCGACAGATAGAGCAGCACACCGTTGAACAGGAGGGTCGGCAGGCCGAGGGTCGCCACGTTCAGCGGCAGGGTGGCGAGAACCAGGACAGGACGCACGATGAGGATCAACAGGGAGAACTCTACCGGCAAGAGGACCGCCGCCCGCCACCAGCCGGGAACTGCGGTGTCGAACCAGATTCCTGGCAGCAGCATGGTTGCGAGGATCAGGGACGCCGCGTTGACGACCCAGACCAGGAGGTAGCGGACCAGGATCCTCGGGATCAGGACGGACCTCCTACTGGGCTGCCGCTCCCCTGAGACGCGCCACCGTACGCGGCGCACCGATCAGTTCCATGACTTCGAAGATTCCGGCGCTGCGGGTCGTTCCGGTCAACGCCACCCGGCAGGGGTGGATCAGATCGCCGGCCTTGATGTCGAGTTCCTCGGCGAAGGCGCGGACGGCTTCGTCGTAGATCTCGACCGACGCCGCTTGATCAACGGGAGCCGCCGCTTCGATTTTCGCCGCCAGACCCGTGAGCCAGGTTTTCGTTTCTTCGCCGGCGAGATGTTCAGCGGAGGCTTCGGCCTCGACGGCAAAATCGTCGCTGAAGAAGAAGCCGATCTGCTCGGGTACACGCAGCAGATTGCTGAAGCGTCCGCCCAGGAGATTGAGCACCCGGCCCAGATAGTCGCTCGTGGTAGCAGCGGGCACGAGCCAGGCCGGATCGAGCTCCCAACCGCGCTCGGCGAGCATGGGTTCGACCAGACGCAGCCGTCCGGCGGGCTCGAGGCGCTTGAGGTGCTGGGCGTTGATGTGGTTGAGTTTGTCGTAGTCGAAGGCCGCCGGCGACGAGTTGACCTTCTTCAGGCTGAACTTCTTGATCAGTTCGGTGCGGGCGAAGACTTCGTCGCCCGAACCGCCCGCCGACCAGCCCAGCAGCGCCAGGTAGTTGACCATGGCGTCGGGCAGATAGCCCATGCCGGCGAACTCCTCCACGCTGGTGGCGCCGTGGCGCTTGCTCAGGCGCTTGCGGTCGGGGCCCAGGATCATGGGCATATGGCCGAACTTGGGCGGGGTCCAACCCAGCGCCTGGTAGACGTGGATCTGGAAGGGCGTGTTGCTGACGTGGTCGTCGCCGCGCAGGCAGTGGCTGATGCCCATCAGATGATCGTCGACGACGACTGCGAAATTGTAGGTGGGGAAACCGTCCTTTTTTAGCACCACACGGTCGGTGAGCGAGGAGTTGGGGAACTCCTTCTTGTCGTACACGATGTCGTACCAGAAGGTGCTGTCCTGGTCGGGGGTGCGCAGGCGCCAGCTGGGATCGCGGCCCTCGGCCTCGTAGGCGGAGCGCTGTTCCGTGGTGAGTTCCCGGCAGTGGCCGTCGTAGCCGGCGAAGGCGTCTTCGCCTTTCGCGAGGTTGCGGCCCTTGATCTCCTCGCTGGTGCAGTAGCAGGGATACAACTTTCCGTCGGTGCGCAGCGCGTCGATGTGTTCGCGGTAGATGTCCAGACGTTCGGACTGCAGATACGGGCCGCAATCACCGCCGGCGCCCGGGCCTTCGTCCCAATCCAGTCCCAGCCACTCCATGCCCCGCAGGATCGCCGCATACGATTCCTCGGTGCTGCGTTCCTGGTCGGTGTCTTCGATGCGCAGAACGAATTCGCCGCCCACTTTGCGGGCGTAGAGCCAGTTGAACAAAGCAGTGCGGGCGCCACCCACGTGTAGAAAACCCGTGGGGCTGGGCGCGAAGCGGACGCGGATCTTGGGATCGCTCATCGTCGGGTGTCTCCTGGTGTTCTTCGGGTGTCTCCTGGTCGGGTCAACCGCCGGCCCTGGGCGGACGCCCGGGATTGCGGGGTTGGACTTCGACGCCGATCGGTTCTCCGGTCAGCTGCGGATCCAACAGAGTTGCGAGCTCGGAAAGGTCGTGACCGTAGGCGGCGCGGAACGCTTTGTCGGGAGCGATGCCGTTGCCGATTGCAGTGAGAAGGTCGCGCAGCGGTTCAAGCCCTCCGTGGTGTTCCACGAGCTGCCACACCATCAGGAAAGCTCCGTAACGGGCCACCCGGTATTGTCGACGGTCGACTTCGACATCGGCGTCAGCAGGGGACGATAGGATCGAGTCGATATCCGTCGGAGACATCAGCACCGAACCTTCGATCCGGAAACCCGCCATGTAGTTGCAGAGATGGACGCCCATTTCGGCGAACCATGCGCTCAAACCTTCGCGGAACCAGGCGGGCAGCTCTCCGGCGCCGTTGACGTCGAGAAGCCAGCGGGCCACCAGATCGCGGGCGGCGTGGGCGATCAGAGTGCGCCGCGCCAGAATGCCGACGGGTTGCACGACGGCCGCGCCGTTTCCATAGCGCGACATGCGCCAGGTGCCGTAGCCGGTGCGTGCGGTGTAGGCAGCGGTGTCGCTGGGGTTGGCCATCGTCAATTCACCGACGGGGTCGAGCCCTAACAGGGAGCGCGCATCGACCAGGGCCATTTCGCAAAAGCCCAGGAAGGGCGCCACCAGGCAGGGTTCCGCATCGGCGTCGAACATCATGACGAAAGGTGCAAAAGCGACCCGGCCCGCTTCGACGACGAATCCATCCCGATCCCGGGTATGGAGTCCGGCACAGAATGAACCGAACCCGTAGGCCGCTCCCTGTTCGTCCAGAGGGGCGAGCCAGCCGGGCCAGAAGTAGACGTGCTGGTGATCAGGGTATCCGTGATGGGCCAGGTCGGCGGCTTCGTAGAGTGGAAACTGCGACGTCGTGGCAACCATAGGCAGGAGAGACGGATGTCCCTCTTCGGGTTCTCCACCCGCCGAGACGAGGGACGCGGCCAAGGCCGCTGCGATGATGATGAAGCCGATTCTCACTTGCCCTCCGCCTTCAGTTCCTTGCCGATCTTAAAGCACTCGGCCGCTTCCTTCTTATCGCCGGCACGGTCCAGCACCAGCCCGAGGTTGTTCCAGGCTGCCGACGTCTCTTCGACTTCAAGGGCAGCTTCGTAGGCCATGATGGCTTCGTCGTCGCTGCCGAGCCCATCGTAACAGATCCCCTTGTAGAAGTGGATACGATAGGTCAGCCCTTCCATGGTCTCGAGAACCAAGAGGTCGTCCAGGGCCTCGGTGTAACGTTCGGCACGGATTTCAGACAGGCAGAGGTTGAACCAGGCCTTCTCGTATGTGGGATCCAGATCCACGGCCGACCGATAAGCATCGATGCTGTCGGTGATGCGGCCGGCCTTGCCGGCGCAGTAGCCGATCTGGAAGGCTATTTTGGCGTCGGGTTCCAGGTTCTGGGCTCGGGCGTAGGCTTCGGCCGCCTCACTGAAGTCCCCCATGCTGCGCAGCGAGGTTCCGAGGGCCCGCCAGGCCTGGACCATCTCAGGTTCACGGGCGACGACCTTTTTCAGCGGGTTGATGGCCAGGGAATGACTCCCGTCACGTTGCAGGCTCAGGGCATAGTTGAACAACAGCTCCGGAGGCGTGTCCGGAGCGGAAACGACTTCGCCCATGAACTTCCGCGCCTTGGCATTGTCGCCGAGGGTCATGTAGATCTGGCCGATGCGGGCGGCGAGGTCGGTGTCGGGGCCCAGATCATAGGCTCGCTCGAAGGCCGCCAGAGCATCGCGCGTGCGCCCCTCCATTTCCGCGATACGCCCCTTGGCGCGCCAACCGGAAGGATTGTCTGGGTTGCTGTTGACCGCACGCTGGGCGATGACCTTGGCCTTCATCGATTCCCCCGCCTCGAGCCAGGCTTCGGCGATCAGCGGCAGCAGGTCGGTCCTGGTTGCGTCGATGGTCAGCGCATCCTCAAGGACTTCGGCCGCCTGGGCGTGCTGACCGGACTCGGTGAGGGCCCGTGCTTTTTCGGTGCGAAGAACCAACAGGCGCTGGATGACGCCTTGGCTGGCTCGCGTGCCGGCGTCGACCGCTTCGCCGCCGTTGGCAGCAAGATGCTTGCGGGCTGCATCGAGGTAAGATTCGAGGTGGGCGGTGAGCACCGCCTCCTGACCTTCTTCATCGACAAGCAACGCCTTCCGCATGACCAACTGGGCCGTGATGCCGTCGTAGACGCCCGTCAGGGCGGACAGCCCCTCCTCATAAGCGGCGAGAGCCTTCGCCTTATCGCCCGATTTGTGCCAAGCATCTCCGATCAGCAGACCGACATCCGACGGGTTGCCCGGAGTGAAGCGTCGATAAGCCTCGAACTCCGAGACCGCCATGCCGTAGTCGCCCAGCTCCACCAACACCAGACCCAGGTTGCGGTGATGGGACGGCGACATGGGAGAACTCTGAACAGCCGCCAGGAAGGAGTCGCGGGCCAGAGGCCACTCCTCCCGCTGGGCGTAGAGCACGCCGAGGTTGTTGTAGATGTCCGGATCGCGGGGATTGAGCTCGAGCAGACGATTCAGCGCGGTGACTTTTTCCGTGAACGGCATGTCGCTCAGCACGATTTCTTCGGGGGACAGAGGCACGGTCTCGTCCTGGGCGTGGGCAAGTCCCATCCACGCCGCAAGGGCGATCAGTACGAGCAACATGCTCATAAGGCTACGATTACGAAGGACTCGGGTGTCCATATGCATCTCCTGTCGGGGTCGTCGACCCGTGGCTTCGGGCGTCGTCATGATAGTGACCGCATCCCCAAGTGTCTAGCAGGGGCCTTATCTCGGGACCATGGACTTGACCCGTCCCAAGATCCGTGTTCCTTGTTCAGCATGATCCGCTGCCTCATTCTGGGCTCCGGGGGCGCCGTACCGACGCCCGATCGTTCGCCCGCCGCTTACTGGCTGACCATCGACGGTCGATCCATGCTGATGGATCCCGGACCGGGAGCCCTGCTGCGCCTGATCCGCTCGCTCGACGGTCCCGATTCTCTCGACGACCTCGACACCGTGCTGCTCACCCATCTTCATCTCGATCACTGTGCCGACCTGCCGGCTTTGCTGTTCGCCCTTCGCACGCCGATAACCGCCTCCGAACAACCGCTTCAGATCATCGGCCCCCTTGGTCTCGCCGCTTATCTGTCTCGGCTCGACGAACTGTACGGCGACTGGGTTCGGCCCCTCCGTCGCGAGGTCCTGATCCTGGAACTTGCGCCCGGTGAGGGCCTCGTTCCGGCCGCTGGTAGGGCCGGAGTCTGGTCCAAGACCGGGAACCCGGACGAGTTGCCTGCCGTGACGGCATTTCGGGCCGAACACTCTGAGACCCGCTTCAGCGAGGTCAATCTCGGCTACGTATTCCGGGACGAGGAGTCTCATACACTCGTTTTCTCGGGAGATTCCGAACCCTGCCCCGAACTCCTCGCAGCTGCAGGTGGAGCCGACCTGCTGTTGGTGGAGTGTTCCATTCCCGATGAATTCGAGGCTCCCGGCCATATGACGCCGTCTCGCGTCGGCGCCCTGTGCCGCGACGCCGCTCCAAGCCGGGTCGTGTTGACCCATCTCTACCCCGCCTGCGATGCTCTGGATCTAGAAACCCTTGTGCGGGAACTTTGGCAGGGTGATCTTGTACGTGCGGCGGACGGAATGCTGTTGACCGTTCCCTCGCTCCCCGACCCGACCCGGAAGGACCAGGCATGAGACGCCGTTCCACCATCACATTGCTCGTTTGGGCGTGGATCATTACCGTGGCGATTCCCCTTGCGGCGGCAGAAAATGATCTGAGCGAACGTCACAGCGACTACGACATGGTCCTGGTCCACGGCTTGGGATCCAGCGCGGGTGTCTGGGACGAGACCGTTCCCTTCCTGCAGCCTTTCTTCAACGTGTGGGTCTACGAGATGCCCGGCCACGGCACCACGGAACCGATCACGAACGCCTCCATCGCCTCGTTCGCCGAAGACCTCGGTGCGTTCATCCACGACAACGACATCCGCAACCCCGTGCTGGTGGGTCACGGCCTGGGGGCCATGCTCGCGATGACCTACGCCTTCGACCATCCTTCTGCTCTCGACCGCCTGGTGATCATCGACGCCGCCCCCAAACAACTCGCCTCGTCGGAACAGAAGGCGAGCATCGCCACCCAGCTGATGGAGAACTACGACCATTTCGTGGCCGGGTACTTCCTGAACATGAGCCCCCGCGAAGAGATCAACCAGACGGTGACCGATCAGGCGCTCCGTACCGACGTGATCACCTTCCAGCAGCTGATGATGAGCAGTTTCGACTTCGATCTGAGCGAGAGTCTGAAACGGCAGTCCATTCCCATGCTGGTGGTCGGCAGCGCCATGTTCTTTCCCGATCCGACCCTGGCCCGCGAGCGAATGTCTCAGATGGGCTTCGGCAACGCCCGCGCCATCAACTTCAAGACCATGCCGGAACTGGGTCATTTCATGATGCTCGAACAGCCGGGCTATCTTGCCAGCGTGATCGTCGCCTTCGCCGGCCTGCAGCGCTAGTGCGATTGGGGGTGCCATCCCCCCTTCGATGACCTATTATTGTTTGTTCGTACGGATCTTCGTTTCGGGACATCCGAGACGTTCTCGACGACTCCTTAGACCCGGGCCCCTTCATGACGCGACCCCTCGCCCATTCCCGATTCCGTGTCCTGCTGACCATCCTGATGGTCTGCCTGCCCGCGCCCGCCCTTGCCTATATCGGCCCAGGGGCCGGTTTCGCCCTCGGCGGCTCGATCCTCTTCGGATTGGCGGGCATCATCGTCGCCATCGGCGCCGTGCTGCTGTGGCCGATCCGCACGGTGATCCGGGCCCTGCGCAGCCGACGACGCCTGAGCAAGGCCCGAGCGAGACGCGTCATCGTGCTGGGCCTTGACGGCCTCGATCCCGGTTTGGTGAAGGAAGGACTGCGCGAAGGACGGCTTCCCAACTTCCGCCGCCTGAAGGACCGGGGAGGATTCCGCCCTCTCGCGACCGTGTGGCCCGCCATGTCGCCGGTCGCCTGGAGCGGCTTCGCCACAGGCGTCGATGCCGGCCGCCACAACATCTTCGACTTTTTGAACCGTGATTTGCGGACCTACCTGCCGGTCTTGTCGTCGACGCGCATCACACCGGGTGGCCGCATGCTGAAGATCGGCCCCTTCCGGCTCCCCCTGGGTAAGCCGACCATCGAGCTGCTGCGTCGCAGCAAGGCTTTCTGGCAGGTACTGGGCGAACAGGGCGTGAAGGCCACGGTGCTGCGGGTTCCCATCACCTTTCCACCGGAGAAGGTGGACGGGCAGATGCTGTCGGCCATGTGCGTGCCGGACCTACGGGGGACCCAGGGTACTTTCTCCTACTACACGGCCTCGGACCAGGGCGGGAAGATCGATGCGGCGAGTGCCGGTGTGGCGCCCGTGTCCGACGAGATCATCGACGGAGTAGCTTGCGCGACGTCGCCAGACGGAGCGGAAGTCATCGGCGGCGTCCGCAACATCCTGACCCGCGACGGCGCCGTGTACCGCGGCCGCCTGGCCGGCCCCGAGCATCCCGACGGCGGCCTGATGAGCCTCGAGATCACGGCCACCGTGGACGCCGCGGCGCAGCGGGCCGTGTTCCGCATCGACGGCAAGGAATTCGCCCTCGGACCCGAGGAGAACTCTGACTGGATCCGGCTCGCCTTCAAGGGCGGCATCGGCGTGACGGCCCACGGCATCTGCAAGGTGCGCGTGACGAGCTTCGACGATCCGTTCGCCTTCTATGTGACTCCGGTTCACATCGACCCCGAGGCGCCGGCCATGTCGATTTCCCATCCTCCTCACTACGCCATCGCCCTGGCCAAACTGCACGGCTCGTTCGCAACGCTGGGACTGGCCGAGGACACCTGGGCGCTGAACGAACGGGTGATCGACGAGCAGGCGTTCCTGGACCAGGCCTACCAGATCCACGAAGAGCGCCGGCGTCAGTTCTTCCACGTGCTCGAACGGCAGCGCAGCGGCTCGATCTCGGTGGTCTTCGACGCCACCGACCGCATCCAGCACATGTTCTTCCGCTACCTCGACCCGACCCATCCGGCCAACGCCGGCAAGGACGTCGAACGCCACCGCCACGCCCTGCGCGATCTCTACGACCGCGCCGACGAGCTTGTGGGAGAAACCCTCGACCGCCTGCGCGACGGCGACGTGCTGTTCGTGATTTCCGATCACGGATTCAAGACCTTCCAGCGCGGCGTGAACCTCAATGCCTGGCTGCGCGAACAGGGCTACCTGTTCCTGCTGAGCGACCCGACTGACGGTCCTCTCCCGGAGCTCGAGCCCGGCTTCAAGGCCGAGCCGGGGGCCATCGACTGGTCGCGCACGCGGGCCTATGTCACGGGTCTCGGAGGCTTCTACCTGAACGTGAAGGGACGCGAAGCCAAGGGCATCGTGGAACCCACCGAGACGGACGCCCTGCGCGACGAGCTGGCGAAAAAGCTGCGCGGACTCCGCGACGACGGCCGCGGCGTACAGTGCATGAACGCCGTCTGGATTCCTCGTGAGGTCTACACCGGACCCTACGCCGAAGACGGTCCCGACCTGGTGCTCGGCTTCAAGATCGGCTACCGCACGGGATGGGATGCCGCCGTCGGCCGGGTGACCGCCGAGACTTTCGAGGACAACACTCGCAGCTGGTCCGGCGATCATTGCGTAGACCCGCGGCTGGTGCCGGGCATCCTCTTCTCTTCCGAACCGTTCGCTGAACCCAGGCCCGCCCTTGTGGACCTGGCGCCGACGATCCTCGACCTGTTCGGCATCGCCAAACCCGCCTGGATGACGGGTTGCAGCTTCCTTCCGGGAGATCGTTCATGAAGCGGCTCGTTCTCGCATCGATCGTGTTCGCCGTCCTCAGTGGCGGACTTTCCCTCGCCGATCCGCCACCGTCGCCATCGCCATCGCCAGTGCCGAAGGTCCTATGCATCGGCTTCGACGGCATGGACCCCCAGTTCCTGCAGCGCTTCGTAGACGAGGGCAAGATGCCCAACTTCGAACGTCTGATCGCCGAAGGCGACATGCGAGAGCTGGGCACCGCGGTGCCGCCGCAGTCCCCGGTGGCCTGGTCCAACTTCATTACGGGCATGGATCCCGGCGGCCACGGCATTTTCGACTTCATCCACCGCGACCCGGTGACCATGACCCCCTATCTGTCGGCTGCTCAGGCCATGGCCCCGCAGCGCTGGTGGAAGGTGGGCGGCTGGAAATTCCCGCGGGACGGCGGCGGCGCCGAGAACCTGCGCGACGGTGTTTCGTTCTGGGAGATCCTGGCCGAGGCCGGCGTCGAAGTGACCATCTTCAAGGTGCCGGCGAACTTTCCGCCCGTCGAAGCCGACGTGCATTCGCTGAGCGGCATGGGCACGCCCGACGTGCTGGGCACCTACGGCATCTTCACCTACTACACGGACGATCCACCCGGAGTGACCGAGCTTTCAGGCGGGCGCCTGGTGCCGGTGTTCCTGCGCGAGGGTGTCCTCGAAGCCCATCTGCACGGGCCTCTCAACACCTTCCGCGAAGGCGACCCCGAGACATCGGTGCCGTTCCGGGTCGTGGTCGACAGCGGCAGCCGCGCCGCGGTGATCGAAATCGCCGACCGCACTTTCCTTTTGCGCGACGGGGAATGGAGCGACTGGGTGACCGTCGATTTCGGACTGGTGCCCGGTCTCGAGAGCGTTTCGGGAGTGTGCCGGTTCTATCTGATGGAGACCGACCCCGCGTTCCGACTCTACGTGACGCCCGTGAACATCGATCCTGCGAACCCGGAGATGCCCATCAGCACTCCGGGCAACTGGTCCCGCGAACTCACCGACGATCTCGGCCCGTTCTACACACAGGGCATGCCCGACGACACCAAGGCCCTCGAAGAGGGCGTGTTCGACGATGCCGACTACGTGTCCCAGTCGTCGCTTGTGTTCGACGAGCGACTGCGGCAGTTCCAGAACGAACTGAAGCGATTCGCAGCCCAGGAAAGCGGCTTCCTGTTCTTCTACTTCAACAGCCCCGACCAGACGTGCCACACCTTCTGGCGCAACATGGACCACGACCACCCCATGCACACCGACGAGTCGGAGACCTTCGAGCAGCGCATCGAGACGATGTATCTGGAGTGCGACCGCGCCCTGGGTTTCGCCCTGGAAACCGTGGGACCCGAAACCCTCGTGATCGCCATGAGCGACCACGGCTTCGCCCCCTACCGCCGCTCGTTCCACCTGAACCGCTGGCTCTACGACAACGGTTATCTGGCCCTGCAGCCCGGCGTTTCTCCTGAAGACGTGGCGTATTTATCGGGAGTCGACTGGCGCAACACGACGGCCTACGCCATCGGGATCAACGGGCTGTATCTGAATCTGCGCGGACGGGAACAGCGGGGAATCGTGAATCCTGGCGAGGACCGGGAAGCGATGTTGGCTGAACTCGTATCCGCTCTCGAAGCCGTCGTCGACCCTCAGACGGGCCGCCGCGCCGTCAAGATCGCCTATCGCACCGACGAGATCTATCACGGCGTGCACGAGGACGAAGCTCCCGACATCATCATGGGTTACTATCGCGAGTACCGCGGCTCCAACGAGTCCGCCCTGGGCGAAGTGCCGACGACGATCTTCGCCGACAACATGATGAAGTGGAGCGGCGATCACTGCATGGCCGCCGACGAGGTGCCGGGCATCATCGTGAGCAGTCGACCGCTGACTGCCGTCGCACCGGACCTGCTCGACATGGCACCCACTTTCCTGCATCTCTACGGCCTGGAGCCGCTGCCGGTGATGAGCGGCTCGTCCATCTACGCGGAGGACGAATGATGTTCGGACCAAAAATCAAGGTCGACAAGGACCTCTTGGAGAAAATCAACAAGTACGCCGGCCTGGCCGGCTACAGCTCCCCCGAGGAGTTCGTGAAACACGTGCTGGAGAGGGAAATCGCCAAGTTCGAAGAAGGCGGCGACTCCGAGGACGAGATCCGCAAGCGCATGCAGGGCCTCGGGTACATTTCCTAGGAGCAGCGATGTTCGTGGCCGAATTCATCAACGGGTTCTTCGATCTGCTCACGGCGCCCTTCGGCGACCGCGGCTGGCCCGTACTTGTGCTGATCTCGGCCCTGGCGGGTATAGCCCTGTTGTTGCTGTTCAAAGTGGCCACACCGCAGGCGCGGTTGTCCCGTGCCCGCAGCCGTCTGACCGGACATCTGTACGAGCTGGGGCTGTTCCAGGACGACCTGGGCGTGCTGTTCCGCGTGCAACGCGACCTGGCCGTGGCGAACCTGCGCTATGTGAGCCTCACGCTGCCGGCCCTCGTGGTGTTGATTCCGCCGGCGATGCTGTGCCTGGTCCAGCTGGAGTCCCGACTCCAGTACAACCCACTGCAGCCCGGAGACACATTCCTCGTCGCCGTCGCCGTCGATGCCGACCACCGTGCGGATCTTGCAGCCCTGAACCTCGAACCGGGCGACGGCCTCGTCCTCGACTCACCCCCCGTTCGGGATGGCCGCGCCGGTCGCGTTTGGTGGCGCCTGAAGGTAGAAACCGAAGGCTGGCATGAGATTGAAGTCGTCGAGGGAGGCGGCGCTCGCTGGTCCAAACAGATCAAGGCCGCCGCCGGCAACCGGCGTCACGGCCTGATTCGCCAACGCGGCGGCCTCTGGACCGCCCTGGCCCATCCCGCCGAGCCCCCTCTGCCCGGACACGCCGTCGTAAAAGCCATCGAGATCCATCACGGACAGCCCGAAGCCGACTGGTACGCCCAGGGCTGGTTCTGGTGGTTCTGCGCCATATCCGTAATCGCTGGGTTGGCGGTCAAGAGCGTGTTCCGGGTTGAAGTCTGATTCTCGTTTTCCGCATATATTCGCTTTGGTTTGCCCCTTTCCGGCCGATGACCACCTATGAGCGCAACCCTGTCTCGTGAACGAGCCGTGAGGTGATTGACCGATGGATGAAAAGATCCTTTTCGTCGACGATGAAGAAAACATTCTCCACGCCTATAAGCTTGCCCTGCGCAAGCAATATCAATTGACGACGGCCAACAGCGCGGCGGCCGCCCTTGAGATGATCGAAAGCGACGGCCCTTTCGCCGTGATCGTATCGGATATGAAAATGCCCGGCATGGACGGCATCGAATTCCTCCGCATCGCCAGCGAGCGAGCTCCCGACACGGTGCGGGTCATGCTCACGGGTTTCGCCGAGCTGCAGACGGCCGTCGAAGCCGTGAACTCCGGCAACATCTTCCGTTTCCTGACCAAGCCCTGCCCCGCCGAAGAGATCGCGGTGACGCTGGAGAGCTGCCTGGCCCAGTACCGCCTGGTGACCTCCGAGAAGGTGCTGCTCGAGGACACCCTCAACGGCAGCATCAAGGTCCTGACCGAGATCCTGAGCCTTGTCAATCCGGCGACCTTCGGCCGCGCCCAGCGCATCAAGGAGATCTCTCAGCACATCGCCGTCAAACTGCGCCTGCAGGAGATGTGGCAGTTCGAGATCGCGGCGATGCTCTCGCAGATCGGCTGCATCACTCTGAGCCAATCCACCCTCGAAAAGATCTATGCCGGCCGCGAACTCGACGAGGACGAGAAGACCATGCTCGAGAAGCAGCCAGAAGTCGGGCGCCATCTCATCGAACACATCCCCCGCCTCGAGAGCGTGGCGAAGATGGTTGAGAACCAGTCCAAGCGGTACGTGGACTACGGCGACCCCGTCCCCATAGAGAAGATGTCCACCGAAGACCTCGGCGCCCAGATCCTGCGCGTCGCCATCGACTTCGACCGTCATGCGACGGGCGGCAGCACCACCGAGATGGCCATCCAGGCCCTGCAGATGCACCGCAAGAACTACAACATGGATCTGGTCAAGACCCTCACGGACATGGACGACGGCTTCTCCGAGATGTCGATCAAGCAGATCCTGGTGCGCGATCTGAAACTGGACATGGTGGTCAACGAGGATGTGAAGGCCTGCAACGGTCTGCTCTTGGTCATCAAGGGGCAGGTCGTGACACGCCCCGTCATGGAGCGTTTGCGTCAGTATTCGGAAGGTTCGGTCGGCGTGGAGGAACCGATCTGCGTGATGGTGCACAAGTACGCTGAGGAGAACCAGCCGGTCTCCGTCTAGAAGAATCCGGACGATTCCGCGGCCGTCGCCGAACACTCGGCGGTGGCCGTCTGCTATTCGTGCCTGAGGGCTTCGACCGGGTCCATGCGCGCAGCCCGGTTGGCGGGATAGATCCCGAAGAAGATCCCGATGGACGCCGAGAACAGCACGGCGACAAGAGCGACCAGCGGGTCGAAGCGGAACGGGAAGTGGAGCATGCGCGTGCCGCCCCAGGCCGCCAGATATCCCAGACCCGTACCGACGACGCCGCCGATGCTCGTCAGTGTCGCCGCCTCGACCAGGACCTGGCGCAGTACGTCGGCGCGGCGGGCCCCCACGGCCATGCGAACGCCGATCTCACGGGTGCGTTCGGTTACAGAGATGAGCATGATGTTCATCACGCCGATGCCGCCGACCATCAACCCGATGGACGAGAGCACCACGAGCACCAGGGCGATGCCCTGGGTCAGCTGGTCGACAAGTTCGCCGTAGGTCTCCGAGGCGATCACCTCGAAGTCGTTCGCTTCGCCGGGGCGCAGCCCGCGCACCTTGCGCAGTTCGCCGATCACGTCCTCGCGCACGTCGTCGAGTTCCCAGCCTTCGCCGACGGTGACCGCCAGGGTGCGGTCGGCCTCGCCGCGGTTGATGAAGTCCTTTTCGAACGACGTCCACGGCACCGCCACGAAGTTGTCGCCCATCTGCCCCAGGACGTGACGGCGGGTCTCCATCGCCCCCACGATGAGATACTCCTCGCCGTAGAGCCTCAGGGATTGTCCGACCGGATCCATCTTGGGGAAGAGCGTTTGACGAGGGCCGTCGCCCAGCACGCAGACCTTGCGGCGTCCGGCCACCTCGGCGGCCGTGAAGTTGCGACCCTCGCCCAGCGCGAAGGAATAGAGTGTGGCGAACTGGTCCGAGGCTCCGAAGATCTGCACGATGTTCGTGCGGTGTTCACCGTAGTGCAGAATGGTGCCGCCGCCGCCGCTGATCATGTAGTCGATGCCCTCGACGCCCTGGATCCGCGCCATGGCGCCGATGCACTCGGGCATGATCTGGGGGCGGCGCATGACGGCTTCCATGTCTTCACCGCCGAGGCCCGTGTAACGGGCGATGTACAGGTAGGGCTGCGCCGACGAGACGATGTCGCTGCGGATCTTGCCGCTCAGCCCGCTGACGATGGTGTACATGGCCAGCAGCGTGGCCACGCCGATGGCCACGCCCAGAATCAGCAGGCCGCTGCGCATCTTGTTGCCGCGGATGATGGCGAACCCCATCCGCACGCCTTCGATCATGTGCATGCGGTCATTCATGACGCAAGGCCTCCACGGGATCGAGGCCGGCGGCCTTCCAGGCCGGATAAGTGCCGAAGACCAGGCCGATGACGAAGGTCACCGCGAGTCCCAGGATCGGCGCCCAGGCCGCGAAGGCGAAGGGCAGCGGCGACACCGCCGCGATCAGCAGGGCCAGCGAGAGGCCGATGAGCACACCCAGCACGCCGCCCACCAGCGACAGGGTGATCGACTCGACCAGGAACTGCCAGAGGATCGCCATGCGCCGCGCGCCCACCGCCTTGCGGATGCCCACCTCGCGCGTGCGCTCGGTGACGGCCACCAGCATGATGTTCATCAAGACGATGCCGCCGACCAGCAGGCTGATGCCCACCAGCGGCGTCAGGGCCGCATAGATGGACTTGGAGATGCCCGACCACATCGACAGCAGCTCGTCGCGGGTGACGATGCCGAAGTCGTCCTTTTCGCTGGGACGGAGCTTGTGACGCAGCCGCATGAAGTACCGCGCCTCTTCGCGGGCCTCCTCCATGACGGTGACGTCGCTGGCGGCGATCTTGATGTCCACGGACGTACGCGAGCCGAAAGCCTTGAGGTGGGTCGTGATCGGGATCACGACGAAGCGGTTGCGGCTGTTGCCCAGCACCGTGCCGCGGTCCTCGACCACACCCACCACGCGCAGATGCCGCCGCCCCAACTTGATGGTCTGACCGACAGGGTCTTCGCCTTCGGCAAACAGGTCCCGCGCCACTTCCCAGCCCAGCACCACCACCGAACCGGACGACTGCACGTCGTGATACGTGAGATGCCGGCCCGCCTGCAGAGGCACGTCTTCAAGCAGGGGGTAGTCGTCTGTCTTGCCGCGCACCGTCACGCCGCGCGATTCCCTCCCGCCGGCCCTCAGATCACCGTTGCGTTCCACCTCGGCACCCACGACGTCGGCGGTGCTCAGCCTCTCGGCCAGCCATTCGCGGTCGTCGAGGGTCAGGTCGGGGTTGGAGAGGGATTCGAGGAAGGCGTCCATGTCGGTGAGAATCTCGAACATGTTCACATTGGACAGCGTGAACACGTTGGTGCCCTCGTCCAACACCTTCTGGCGGGCGTAGATGTCGACGCCGTTGATCAGCGACACGACCGCGATCACGCTCATCGTACCCACGATGTTGCCCAGCAGCGTGAGGAAGGTCCTCAGCTTATGCGTGCGGAGGCTGGACAGTGCGATGCGGACACCCGCGAGCAGATTCACTCTTCCTTCTCCTGCCCGTCGTCGGAGACGGCGACCTCATCGCCGTGCTGAAGATCGCGCAAAGAACGGAACGGTCCGGTGACGATGGTCCACCCTTCCTCGACGCCCGTAACGATTTCGAAATCGTCCTCGCCGGTGATGCCCAGCGTTACGGGCGCGAAGCGGACGACGCCCTCCTCGATCACGAACACGCCTTCCTTGTCCTCGCGCTCGACGCCCGTGGAGTCGTCATCGGCCGTGCGGTTGCGTCGCGGACGCCGGTTCTTCGTGCGTTCGCGGTGAGGCCACTCCCGGATGGTCACGCAGCCGATGGGTACGGTCAGCGCATCGGTCGACGAGGCGACGCGGATGTCGGCTTTCGCCGAAAGGCCTGGGCGCACGCCCACGACACGGTCGACCAGAGTGATCGTCACCTTGAAGTCGACGGCCTGTCGGTTCTGGCCCGTGCTCGTGTAGATGGGACTGTTGCCGATCTCGGTGACGATTCCCGCGAAGGTAGTGTCGGGAAAGGCGTCCACCGATACGTCCACATGCTGCCCCAGGGCCACGCGCACGACCTCCGTCTCGTCGACGTCGACCTCGGCCTCCATGGTCGAAAGGTCGGCGATCTGCAGCAGCACTGTGCCGGCCACGTTCAGAGTGCCCATGACCGCGTTTTCCCCCGCCTCAACGTTGAGGCGGGTGACGACGCCCGTCATCGGCGCGGTGATCGTGACCTTGGAGAGGTCGTGCTTCGCTTTGTCGAGGTTGGCCCGGGCCTGCCGCAATCGGGCATGGGAGGCCGCGACGCCCGCTTCGTTGACGCTCAGGGCGGTGTTGGCCGCCTGCAGCTGCTCGTCCGAGGACAGGCCGCTGTCATGAAGAGATTCCGCCCGCTCGTAGTCCATGCCGGCCTTGTCGGCATTGGCTTCGGACAGCCTCAGGTCCGCCTCCATGGTCTGCACGGCGGCCTCGTACGAGTGTACGGCCGACGCGTACTCGGTGGGGTCGATCTCGAGCAGCACGTCGCCTTCGTGCACCGTATCGCCCTCGGCCACGAACAGGCCGGTGATGCGGCCCATGGCGTTGGCGCTCACGTCCACCTTGCTCTTGGGCGTGAGGGTGCCCGAAGCGGAGATGGCTTCGGTGAGGTCTTTGCGCACGACCTGGGCCTTCTCGACTTCGACGGCCTTACCGCCGCTCTTGACCATGTTCACGACCACGAGCGTGACGACGACCGCGACGATGCCCAGGATCCACCACTTCTTCATGCTAGTCCTCCCAGAGACCTACCTGCGATCAGATGAACAGCCGTGAAACTCCGAACATCGTGAAACTCATCAGCAACCAGGCGCCTACGACCACGGTGACAGCCTTGTTGCGCGCGAACCCGTGCACGCTCTCGAAGCCGAGAACGATGAGGATCACCGTCCAGACTGTGAACAGATCGAACATCGACAGCAGCTGGTAGATCGGATCGGTGACGCCGCGTTCGACCACCAGGATCGCGGGCCCCAGCGAGACGTCCAGAGACGTTCCCTTGGCCAGGACGATGGGCAGTTTGACGATGGAGTTCAGCCCCATGCCTACATAATGGGCCCAGGCGACCACGCCCAGTATCTGCCGGAACGTGCCGGCACCGCCGGCCAACTTGCCGAAGAGCATATACACAAGAGCGACGATGAACACGGCGATCAGGGTGCCGATACCTCCGGAGAGTCCGGCCATGACCCGGTCCTTGACCGAGATGTCGTCGTACTTGGCGTACATGTTGTCGAGTTGCTCCGGTCCCATCATCTCGCCGATACGGGTGTCCTGCATCATGTCCACCTGCTCCGGGCCGGTGATGTGCATCGTGACACCGGAATAGACGGCGACGAGCAGAACAGTTGCCAAGGCGGCAGCCGCCCAGCGCGGGTGTTCCCGCACCGCGTTCATGGTCCTAACAGGATCAGTAACGATCGTGATGAACCTTGCGAAAACCGATTCGTTCATGGGTCAGCTCCCTTGATCCTGGACCTGCCAATACCTCCGGCTGCTCCTAGTGCGGCCGAGGCTCAGAACCCGACGATACCCACCCACCACCGCCTTGACAAGCGGCGACTCCTCGCCTAGATTCTGGGCTGTCCGGGAAACCGGGCCTCACATCGCGAATACATGGTGGCGGCTTAGCTCAGCTGGTTAGAGCATCGGAATCATAATCCGAGTGTCCGGGGTTCGAGTCCCTGAGCCGCTACCATCTTTTTTTGCCCTCGATCCAGGCGACCATCCGTGACCACAGCCAACAAAGTCCGTGATCGCGTCTGCCGCGAACTGGACCGGCTGGTTCCCGTATCGCACTGCGGAGACCGTCCGGGGCTGTTGGTCGCCCTGTCCGGTGGCGCCGATTCCGTCGCCCTGCTTCTGCTGGCCCGTATCTGGGCAGACATCCACGACGTCCCCTTGGCTGCCGCTCATTTCAACCATGCTCTGCGCGGCGCTGAATCCACCTGTGACGAAGCCTTTTGCCGGGATCTCTGTGCCGAATTGGAGATCGATCTTGCCGTAGGCCATCCCCCCGCCGGGACCGACGCTCACTCCGAAGAAGACCTGCGCAGAATCCGCCGCAGCTTCCTGCTGACCACCCTCGCCGCCGACACCCGTCTGGCCGTCTGTGCCACGGGCCACCATCGCAATGATCAGATCGAAACCGTACTCATGCGCCTGTTCCGAGGCACCGGTCCCGACGGCCTGCGGGGAATCCGACCCCGGTCGGGAGCTTTCATCCACCCTCTGCTCAGCTGTGGTCGGGACGAACTGACGTCATGGCTCACCGACCGAGGCCAGCAGTGGCGTGACGACGCCACCAACACATCAGGAGACAATCTCCGGGCCAGGATGCGCCGGGAGTTCCTGCCCGTCGTCCACGCCTTGTTCGGACAAACCGCCGACGACCAGGTGATGCGTTTTTCGGACCTCGTCGACGACGACGCCCGCGAGCTCGATCGCCAGGCCGATGAACTGCTCGCTTCCTGGCGTCAGGATGGCCTACCGCTGCGTTGCCTACCCCTCGCCGGGCTGCAGGCCAAGCCGAAGACCTTGGGTGCGAGGCTCGTCCGCCGCATCTGCAGGAAATCTACCGAGGAAACCAGCCCCCTGCGCGGCAACCGCCTCGACGACCTGTTGAACTGGATTCGGACCGCCCGGTCCGGAGCAATGATGGAGCTTTCCGAAGGCTGGTCCGTCGTGCTGGAATTCGAAACGCTGCGCTTCGGGCACGTTTCCGATCCGCCGCCGGCATCCCCGTGGCGCCTCGAATGCCGGGACGCATCTGCCACAGAACTGGAAAACCCCTTGCCTGAGAAGGGATTGAACCCTTCGGCGGCGTACTGGGAACTCACCTGCCCCCATGGATCCCTGCATGGCGAACTCCGGATCCGCCCCTGGCGCGAGGGAGATCGCCTGCAGCCCCTGGGTATGACGGGGCACAAGAAAATCAGCGATATTCTGCTCGAGCACCGCGTCCCGATCACCTGCCGGGCCGGAGTACCCGTCGTCGCCGACGACGAGGGCCCTTTCTGGCTCGTAGGATTATGTCGAGACGAGCGGACCCGGTTGTTGCCGTGCACGACTCTGGGAATTACACTGCACGTGGATGTTCATCCTGGCGAAGAGCCTTCGGGCGAGGTCTGATGCCCCGTCCATGTTCTTTGCGCTCTCGAGCGTGGTGACGATCACCCGCACTGGCCACCGACAAGGGGATCCATGTCCAATTTGAACAAACCCCGCCGACCGAACAGCGGCGGCTCCGGTCGACGCGGCGGACTACCCGGACGAACTGCCGGGTTCTGGCTGCTGTTGCTGGTCCTAGTCTTCATGGCCTTCCAGATGATGTCCATCGACCACGAGGTCGTCCATGAGATCAGCTGGCCGGCTTTCAAGATCCAGGTCGAAGCGGGCAACATCCGCTCGCTGACCAAGACCAACCTCGAAATCGAGGGCGAGCTGGTCGAACCCGCCGAGATCTTGCTGCTCAACGGCAACGCCCCGGTGGTGCAGCGCTTCCAGCTGGTTCTGCTGTCCGAGGATCCCAACTTCGCGGAATGGGTGTACCAAGCCAACCCGGAAGCCTGGATCAAGGGCGACACGGCCAAGACGAGCTGGCTGACTGTCATCGTGACCTACTACCTGCCGTTCATCCTGATCCTCGTACTCTGGCTCTTCTTCATCCGCCAGATGCAGGGGGGCAGCAACAAGGCCTTCAGCTTCGGCAAGAGCAAAGCCAAGCTCATCAACATGGACAAGCCCACGGTCTCCTTCAAGGACGTGGCGGGCTGCGACGAAGCCAAGCTGGAGCTGCAGGAGATCATCGACTTCCTGCGCAGTCCCAAGAAATTCCAGATCCTCGGCGGCCGCATTCCCAAGGGCGCACTGCTGCTCGGATCTCCGGGCACCGGCAAGACCCTGCTGGCCCGCGCCGTGGCCGGAGAAGCTGGCGTACCCTTTTTCAGCATGAGCGGTTCGGACTTCGTGGAGATGTTCGTCGGCGTAGGCGCCTCGCGCGTGCGCGACCTGTTCGAGCAGGGAAAGAAAAGTGCACCCTGCATCATCTTCATCGATGAGATCGATGCGGTCGGACGTCATCGCGGCGCCGGCCTGGGCGGCGGCCACGACGAACGCGAACAGACCCTCAACCAGCTGCTGGTGGAGATGGACGGCTTCGAAAGCAACGAGGGCGTGATCCTCGTCGCCGCAACCAACCGCCCCGATGTGCTCGACCCGGCCCTGATGCGCCCCGGCCGCTTCGACCGCCAGATCGTGGTCGACATGCCGGACCTGCCTGGCCGCGAAGCGATCCTCAAGGTCCACCTGCGGAAGATCAAGTACGGCAAGGACGTGTCGGCTCACAAGATCGCCGCCGGCACACCGGGCCTGGCCGGTGCCGACCTGGCGAACCTCGTGAACGAAGCCGCCCTGCTCGCAGCCCGCAAGGACCACAAGGAAGTCTCCATGGACGACATGTGGGACGCCCGCGAAAAGATCATGCTCGGACCGGAACGCCGGAGCCGTGTGATTTCAGACAAGGAGAAGCGCATGACCGCCTATCACGAGGCCGGTCACGCGATCCTCGCCGAACTCTGCGAAAACGCCCACAACACCGAGAAGGTCACGATCATCCCCCGCGGCCGTACTCTGGGCGTGACGTGGATGCTGCCCGAACGCGACGAGTTCTCCAAGAGTCGCGAACGTTACCTCGACGAGATCTGTGTGGCCCTGGGCGGTCGTGTGTCCGAGGAGCTGTTCATCGGCACCATCAGCAACGGCGCCTACGGCGACATCCGCAGCGTCACGAGCAATGCCCGCGAGATGGTCACCCGCGTGGGCATGAGCGATGCCGTGGGTCCCATCGCCTACGAAGAGGGTGAGGAGCAAGTGTTCCTGGGCCGCGACTACGGCCGCCGCAAGGCGGTGAGCGAACGCACGCTCCAGCTGATCGACGACGAGATCCACAGGATCATCGACGAGCAGCTCGACCGCGCCCGTAAGATCCTCAAAGAGAACGCCGATAAGGCCCACACCATGGCCGCCGCGTTGCTCGAACGGGAATCCATCGGACGTGAAGAGGTACGGATGATCATGGATGGAGAAGACCTGCCGGACTTCATCATTGATCTGCCGCCTCTCGATGAAGACGAGCCGAACCAGACGGCACCCGACGAAGTCGAAATGGACGATGTGCCCTCGGACGGACCGACCATCGGCGACCCCGAACCGGAGCCCGGCGCGTGACACGTCGCTCGTGTGTTGATCAAAGGACGGCACCGCAAAGCGGTGCCGTCTCCGTATGGCGCCTGCGCGAGCGGACCATCGACTGGAGCCGGCGCCCCGCGGTGATGGGCGTCATGAACCTCACCCCCGACAGCTTTCACGCGGAATCGCGCATTCCGACCGACGCGGCGGCCGACGCTGCAGCCGCCATGGTCGAAGCGGGCGCCGAGATCCTCGATCTGGGCGCCGAATCATCCCGCCCGGGGGCCGAAAGCGTCAGCGAAGCCGCAGAACAGGACCGCTTGTTGCCCGCCCTCGCGGCTGTCCGCGCAGCCGTCGACGTTCCCCTGACCATCGATACGACTCGTGCCGAGACGGCTCGACTGGCCCTCGAATTGGGCGCCGACGGCATCAACGACATCAGCGCCGGGATGGTCGAGCCGTCGATCCTCGACGTCGTCGCCCGGTACGGGGCCGGCCTGGTCCTGATGCACATGCGCGGCACGCCGCGCACCATGCAGGACGAGCCGCAATACCGCGACGTGGTGGCGGAGGTGGCTGTCTATCTCGAAGAGCGGGCGGCCGCCGCCGAAACGGCCGGAATCGCCGGTGATCGGGTCCTCGTCGATCCGGGTCTCGGATTCGGCAAGACCCTCGAACACAATCTAGCGCTCCTGGCCGGCTTGAAGACGATCGCCGGAGGGCGCGGGCTGTTGCTGGGCGCATCCCGGAAGTCCTTCATCGGTCGCCTGACCGGAGCCGAAGTGACCGATAGGCTAGGCGGCAGCCTGGCGGCCGCGGCCGCCGCTCACGCCGCCGGCGCGGCCGTGATCAGAGTTCACGACGTCGGCCCTACCCGGCAGTTTCTCGAAGTGCTCGCTGCGGTGGACGGCGCTGCAGTTTGATGACCAAGGCGCGGATCGTGCGTTGAGCCGGGGGAATCCCGGTGTTATGGTCCCGTCTCGACGATACCAGAACCGGCACGGAGGCAGCGGTCCCCATGTGGGAAGCCATCTCGAATTCACTGATTATCGACATCCTCGACATCATGATCGTGGCGTTCCTGCTCTATCGCCTGATCCTGCTGGTCAGGGGTACGCGTGCGATCCAGATGTTCATCGGCCTGGGCCTGCTCGTGGTGCTGTCGTGGCTGGCTGGCCGCCTGGGCATGATCGTGGTCAAGCAGATCATCTCGTCGCTGCAGACGGTTTGGGTCGTCGCCTTCATCATCATCTTCCAGCCGGAACTGCGCACGGCCCTGACTTATCTGGGACGGCGCCGTGGCCTGGCCTTCTTCACCGCCCACGATGAAATACCAGCCGAACATGAAGTCGTGAAGGCCGTCGAACGACTCTCGAGGCGTGGATTGGGAGCCCTGATCGTCCTGGAGCGGGACATCAGCCTCGGCCGTTGGGCGCGTTCTGGCACCATGGTCAATGCGGATGTGTCGTCGGAACTGATCGAGTCGATTTTCACGGTACCCGGTCCCCTGCACGACGGTGCGGTGATCGTGACAGGCGACAAGGTCATCGCGGCGGCCTGCATCCTGCCCAACACCGAACGCACGGAGTTCGGCTACATGTTCGGCACGCGACACCGTGCAGCTATCGGCTTGAGCGAGGTTTCAGACGCCCTGGTCATTGTAGTGTCGGAAGAAACCCGAGCCATTTCCCTGGCCTATCGCGGCGAGATCAAACGCGGACTATCCATCGACGATCTGACCGCCGAACTGAACCGCATCGTCGCGGTCAGCGAAAAGACGGTCACGACCGCCGGCGAAGACAGCAGTCTCTAGTCTCCCATTCTCCCCGCTGAGCAAACGCAATCCCAGCCCGGTACTGCCGGCGATCTCCGCGACAATGTGGGCGAGAGCGATCAGCAATGTGCGCCGATCACCATCGGCTCGCCACGGCGCGACGGACGCGCGGGCCCGCCCTCCCCTTCGGAAACGTCGAGCGAGGGGGGACAACGCTCCCGTTCCCCTGGGTTCATCCCACGTGTAGTCGATCCAGAGATCGAGCCGGCCGCAGCCACGCCTGACGCGGGCGCCGTGGAGCTGGATCTTATCGGCGAGGACTGATTCGAGCCGTTTCAGACATTCAGCGGGCAACTGGGGTTGGAGATGAAACACGGATGACCTCCGGCGCTGAGCTTCGGGTCGTCGGCCGGAGAAGTGAGGCGCCCTTTCCCCGGCCGACGATCCATGTGCGACGAAACGAGTCCTCCCGTTCCCCGCTCCTCCGCACCCCGCCTTCACTGCAACTCCGCGGCCAACAGTTCGATCGGTTCCAATCGAGACCAGGGTTTCGACCCAACCACATAGAGGAACAGTCTTTGGATCGATGATCGTCGCTCTGGACGGCCACAGACTACAGTTCATGAATTCGGATCATGCGGGTGTGTGTCCAACGATGCACGGTGGATGAACAGGCCATCCTTCATCATGGCAAGACTTTGTGATTGTGAGTGTCGGAACGGAAGAGGAGAGAGAGCGGGGCAGATCAGCCTATGGGCATGAGCTCAGCGACATGTTCGTCGGCGAGGTCGCCAGCAAGATCATCGATATCGGCCGTCTGCATCGAGCCGGCATCGTATGCAACGAGATGCGAGGTGAGTACTAGACCCACGCACTCCAGAGCCAGAACTTCGCTGGAACGAAGACCGATCAGTCCACGTTCTCGACCCGTGTCGAAGGAGAGCAGGCCTACGAGACGGCCTTCAAAGACCAGAGGCAGATGAAGTTCCGCACCGCTCCAGCGCAGATAGGCCCGTTCCTCATTGGCAAGTCCCCGCTCCGAAAGCTCGGTGGCTTCGAGCAGCACACCGGTCGTGGCCAGGAAGGAGCCAAGCCACCCGTCGGCCGGAAGGGAATGATCTCGACGACCGACAACATGGAGATGATCGCCGACTCTCCTGCAGAACACGACACGATCGGCAAGTCCGGCCTTGGCCATTGCCGCCGTCATGGCAGAGAGCCAACGCTCCGGCCCCTCCTCCCGCTTCAAGGCTGAGTTCAGCGTGGCAGCGATGCCGCGTTCGGGGCGTATGCCTCCGGGCCTCAACTCGGATACGGGCTGGATCTCCGGATCTGCCGCGGCGGAGACATCGGAAGTGGTCGTGATCTCGAGGGCCGAAAGAGCCCCACTCACATCTACCGCACAGTCAGGCTCGGAGCCGAACTCCCGCACCAGAAGCCAGTGAACCGCGACGTTGGGCGCCACGAAAACCAAGCCGCCGCCCTGGTCGTCGAGATGACGGCCGAGCACGGCGAGAGCCGCCGCTACGGTCTGGGTGATGCCGCCAAGATCAGTGAGATCCATGATGACCGAGCGCCAGCCGTGACGTTCGCATTCACCGTCGAAGTCCTCGACGAGGTGCCGATCGTCACGGCTGCCGTAACCGGACAGCCGAGCCAAGACCGCGCCGGGTCCGGGATGTTCCAAGATGTCGAGTCGGTAGGACATTGGAGCTACGCTCAGACCAGTTCTTCGGCCAACCAGCCGTCGAGCACGCGGCGGAGAAACCGCCACTCGCTGCCGACCTTCTTTGCCGGAATCTTGCCTTCCTTGGCGAGTCGGCACACGGTCTTGACGTGCATCTTCAGGTATTCGGCGGCCTCGACAGAAGTCATGACCTGGTTGGTCGTGTCTTCGGCGCCGATGTAGATCTTCCCGTAGTCCTGGGTGATGGTGCTCATGATGTCTAGCTCCTCGGGACAGGTTGTTGCGCATGGGCAGAGCCCGGCTCGCCAGACTGCAACTCCCGTGCCCTGGATCCCCTCGACGGATAAGATCCGCTCAACACCGCATACCGAACCTCAATGCACCCTTTCGGGGAACAGCAGGGCATTCCGACGTCGTGCACAGGATTTTGGGATCCGTTGCAGCATTGCAATCCGCAATCGGGACGTGAAGGAAGGATGGCAGGATCAGACACGGTCACCGGAGCCCGCCTGGGGGCTCCGGAATCCTAACTGCGTTTGAGGAACTCGCCGATTTCGACATTGAGCGAGTCGCGACCATGAGCTTCGAGAATCATATGTCCGCCCTTGGGATAGAGGCGGAAGCGTGATGCTCGGTGCTTGGCTTTGCGCTGCAGAAAGCGCAGGGAAGAAGAATCGATCCGCGGGTCGTCGTCGCAGTGAGCGGCGTAAATGGGCAGACGCAGCTTGCCCACCAAGGACTTCGCCTTGTCCATACATTCGAAGACTTCAAGGTTCCAACCCACGCGGCGACGCACGAAGGGCACCCGGTACAACCCCATGTTGAGCAGCAGGTTCTTCCAGAAGCCGACTTTGGGGTTCAGCGCCGCGGACAGGAGAACGAGGCTGGAGGGGCGTTCCTTCTGAGCCAGATGAAGTGCCAGGGCGCCGCCGAAACTGAACCCGACCACGTGGACCTTGTCGTAGACCCTCTCGAGGATGCCGTAGCGAAGCAGAGCCTCGTTGAGGCAGGCCTTCCAGAGCACCTCCGGCTGGCCGGAGCCCTCGTGACCGTGTCCTGGCAGCAGGATATTGCAGACTGTGAAGCCCCGCTCGAAGAGATGATCCGCCACACCACGCAGGTCGCCGGGGTTGCCCGTCGATCCGTGGATGAGCAGGACGGCTTCTTGGGCTTCGGGCCGAACCCTCATCTGGGTGCGCTTATCGGAGTCGATATCGGTCCACTTGTCGAACTCGGCGGCCAGCCGCTCGTGAGTGCGCATGGTCGCAGCCCTGACGGCGCGTGCCGGGGCCTCGGTGGTCAGTTCCTGCTCGATTTCCCAGGCGGTCAGGCTGAGTTGCTGCAACCGCTGCATGTCCTGGGGGGTCTTCGGTGCGGGTTCGGACACGTTAGTTCTCCTCGTGGGTGTCGTCGGCGACGAGAGACAGGTCGGCGAGACGATCGGCGATCAGGTCCGGCCAATCTTCCTGCTCCATGTGCGCCAGCACACCGTGGTCGGCGTACTTGCCGGACAGGACGAAGGCCGTGCCCATGCCGAGACGCTTAGCCGTCACCAGGTCGGCAACTGGATCATCTGAGATAAATTGGGCGTCTTCGGCTTCGATGCCAAGCCTTTTCAGAGCCTCCCGGTAGATCCGCTCCTTCGGTTTGCCCACCACCACCACCTCACGCGACGCAGCCTGCTCCAAGGCCGAGGCATAGAATCCCGGTCCGAACCTGCGCTGCCCCGCGGCGTCGAGCCAGAACAAATTGCGGTGCAGGGTCACCAGTTCGGCATCGTGATCGAGGAGCGCGGGCAAAGCTGCATCGAGTGCGGCTATCTCAAGATCGGGGTTCACGCCCAGGACAACCGCATCGCAAGGCCCCTGCTCGACGATGGTGAAGCCCCTGTCCCGCCACCAGTTAGACAGCAGAGGCGACCCGAGCCATTGAATGGTGGTGCGACCCCAACCCAGAAGGAGCCTCGCCCCCACATCGAGCACGGTCACAAGATCGCCGACTGTCACCTCGAAACCGGCAGCGACCAGATCCTCGGCGAGGGCCTCGGGAGTATGGGTCGTATTGTTGCTGACCAGAACCCTGGCCAAGCCGCGTTCGGTCAGGCTGGAAAACCACTCGCACGAACCGGGTACGGGCAGGTAGCTCTTGTCGCGCACGAGCACACCCTCGACATCGATCAGGTAGGCGCGGGGGTTACGGAGTCGGCGCATGGTCGCGGATCACCTCTTCGAAGACATCGTCGAACCGTGGAGCCAGACGCTCCCAGCGGAAGGCGTCGCAATCAACCGGCAAGGAACAGATATGGCCGCCGTCTCGGCCGCTCACCAGGTTTCGGAGCAGGTCGGTGAGTCCGGCCACGCCTTCATAGAAGTGGCGCCCCCGGCACATGGATCCGTACAGGGATGGATAAACCTGCTCCCGAGGCAGAACGGGATAGCACCCCGCCTGCACGGCCTCGGCCACGGAAATGCCGAAATATTCCTGGGCGGCGCAGCTGACCACGATGTCCGACGTCTCGAGGGCGGCGTCGTAGGCGGTCCTGTCCGGAAGATGTCCGTAGCTCAGGATCTTCCCGCCAAGGAGAATCCGCAAGGGTTCGAACACTTCATCGCGCTGCCGTTGTTCGCCCAACAGGTGCAGACGGAAGTCGAGCCCCTCGTCGTGGAGGGTCGTGAGGGCCTGTACCAGCCATTCCGGGCGTTTGTCGAACTCCCAGCGATGGTTCCAGAGTATGGTGGGAGCAGCGTTGGCCCTCGGCCAGCCCGGCCCGACGTCGGGGTCGCAGGGACCACCGAGATAGGGAGCCGACAGGCCATCGCCAAGGGCTGCAGGGTGCGCGGTACGATCGATGCCGACTGGCAGAACCCGGCACTTCTCATTCAATCTTTCTCTCACCCGGGACGGCACCGACTCCGGCATACGCCCCAGATAGCCTGAAATCCCCTCCAGAAAGATCTCCCGGTGAAATTCCGAATTGAAAATCACGATGTCGGCGGCCAGGCAGCTTATGATGTTCGTGAAGCCGAAATGGAAGTCGAATTCCTCATGGGGCGAAAGCGGATACGTGAGCTGATTCTCATGCATGTAGAGCACAACCGGACAGCGATCCAGGGGCGGCTGAAGCAGACCTTTGAGATCGGCCACATTCAGGAAGTCCGTGCAAAACAACAGATCCGGCCGATTTCGGCCCTCGTTGAGAAGATCGGCGAACAGCACCGAGCTCGCGCGCATCCGCCACTTCCAGAAACGGGCCGGCAGAGTCAGCGATTCGATCGCATGCTTCGATGCTTCGGTCAGGCCAAGACGGAAGGAATTGTGAGATCCACCGTCGTATGGCTCCAGGAACATGATCTGCAAGATGAAGTCACCTCGTTGAAGAGTGATCGAAATCATGGTATATTAACATAGTTGCTTCGCTCCCCCGCCAGCCTGATCCAGATCGATTCCGCCAGGAAAGGATAGGTTCATGAGAACCATCATCGTCACGCTCTTCTGCAGCCTCCTGCTCTTCACGGGCTTCGCCGCCGCCAGGACCCCCGAGTACCTGCCCGGCCGCCTGATCCTTCAGCTGGCCGACGATGCCGTCGTGACGGTCGACAAGACCGGTAACGGCGTGACCTGCGGCCTCGCTGACCTGGACCGTCTGTTGAGCGACCATGGCGTCCGCACCATGGACCAGCTCTACGCCGGCGTGCGGAACCCGAACAAGGCGGGAACGAACCTGCTGCAGATCTACACCGTTGATTTCCCGGCCGAACTCGACCTCGATGCAATGGCCGCCAAGTTCTCCGGAGCGGCTTCAATCAAACAGGTCTGGAAGGACGAGCTCCAATTCGCTTCCTACTTTCCCAACGATTCGCATTTCGGGGCGCAGTGGCACCTGCGCGCTTCGAACATGGGCGGCAAGGACATCCGCGCCCTCGGCGGCTGGGCGGAGTCGCTGGGCGACTCCAACGTGATCATCGCCATCGTCGATTCCGGCGTGGACTGGAACCATCCTGATCTCGGAGGCACCCACCCCGACAAGATCAACGGCGCCGTGTACACCAACTGGACCGAATACAACGGCACTCCCGGCGTGGACGACGACGGCAACGGCAAGATCGACGACATCCGAGGCTGGGACTTCATCAGCCTCTCCCAAAGCCAGGGCTGGCCCAACGAGGACATGACCGTCGCGGACAACGACCCGTCGGACTACGAGAGCCACGGCACCGCCTGCGCCGGCTCCGCCGCGGCCATCACCAACAACGGCGTCGGTGTGGCCGGTGTCGCTCCCGGCTGCAAGATCCTGCCGGTGCGTGCGGGCTACCTGCCCGCCGGCGAGACCCTCGGAGTTCTGCCGTCCTCATACGCCTCCGCGGGAATGATCTACGCTGCGGACATCGGCGCCAAGCTCATCAACTGCAGCTGGGGTCCGGGCAGCAGCTTCTTCAGCTTCGCCATCACCTACTGCACCGACGCGGGTGCGATCGTCGTGCAGGCGGCGGGCAACGACAACGAGGACAACCCCAGCTGGATGCAGCTCAACGCCAGCGTAGTCGAGGTCGCCGCGACGGCGGACGGCGATGTGAGAGCCTCGTTCTCCAACTTCGGCACCTGGGTCGACGTGGCGGCGCCCGGCGTCAGCATCACCTCGACGTGGTATGACAGGTTCACCGGCACTCACGTCTACTCGAGCGTTCAGGGCACGTCCTTCTCCTGCCCGATCACCTGCGGCGCCATCGCCCTGCTCTGGTCGGCGGAACCGGGCCTGACACGCTCACAGGTTCTCACCAAGCTGTACAACTCCTGCGACTTCATCGACGACGTCAATCCTGGTTTCGAAGGTGATCTCGGCGCCGGTCGCATCAATCTCCTGAAAGCCCTCGGCGATGCCTTCCATAAAGTGCCCGAGGAGTTCGACTTCGCCTTCGACGCCTTCAACAGCTCGGCTACGGGGGACACCATCGCCATCAAGGCCGCGACACCCTTGACCGGGCCCTTGGTCATTCCGGCCAAGGACATCTTCGTGCTCGGCGGTTGGGACAACACCTTCGCCGGGCGCGATCCCGTCGGCACACCCACAGTGATCACCGCCAACGTCACCAACACGGCCCTTCAGGTCAACGGCGGGGCCGGACCCGGTCTGGTCATCGACGGTTTCGCCTGCACCGGCGGCGGCGGCAAGTCCTTCAACGGTATTCCTGACTCGGGCAACTTCGGCGGCGGCGTGTTGATCAACGGCACGTCTCCGACACTGCGCAACATCGAAGTCTACGGCAATACGGTGGGCAGCGCCCTGAACTTCGGCGGCGGCGGCGGCATCATGCTGCTCAATTCGGATTCGGTGCTCGAAAACGTTCGAGTCCACGACAACAGCGGCGTCTACGGGCCAGGCATCTACGTGTCGGGTGGAGCGCCGACCCTGAGCGATTGCGTGATCGAAAACAACATCGCCTACGCCAACGCGACCGTCCCCCGCGGCGGCGGCCTCTACGTCGTCAACTCCGACGTGACCCTGAGCGGCACGACCATCAGCGGACATGACGGCCTCGACGCCGGCGGCGGCCTCTACGCCATACCCGGCACAGGAACCGTATCGGTCGCTATGAGCCATACCGCCATCACAGGCAACTTCGCCCGGAGCAAGGGCGGTGGCGTATACGTGGGCGGCGGCTCGCTGACCATGCTCGGCGATCTGATCTCGGGCAACGGCCCGGCAGCCGGCGCCACGTTCATGAGCGGCGGCGGCGTGTGCGTCGAGAACGCCACAGCGGCCTTCGACAGCGTGAGCATCACGAACAACAGTTCGCAGACCGGCGGCGGCCTCACCCACACCAATGGCGCCAGCTTGGACCTGACCAACTCCCTGATCGCGGCGAATACGGCCGTCTACTTCGCCGGCGCCGTGAGCCTGCAGACCATCACCACCGGTACGTTCGCCGGCAACACGGTCTCGGCCAACGGATCTGGCAGTTCCGCGGGCGGCATCAACATGACGTCGGCCTACCTTTCGGTGTCGAACAACATCGTCGCCTTCAACACGGGATCGGCAGCCTCGTCCAACGGCTTCACGGTGTCCGGCGGCTCGACGGCCTTCGCCTGCAACGACGTGTTCGGCAACGACGGTGCACAATTCGGGGGCATCGCCGATCCCACAGGCAACAACGGCAACATCGCCGAGGACCCCAAGTTCTGCGACGCCGGCGCCGCCGATTATTCCATCATGGACACCTCGCCCTGTCATGTGGACAACGCCGGAGCCTGCGGCCAGATCGGGGCTTTCGGACAGGGTTGCGCCACGGGAACCGGCGTGCAGGACGAGACCGGACCGGGCGCGGTGCCGCTGGTCTTCGCGGTGGAGCCCAACTTCCCCAACCCGTTCAACCCATCCACGACGATCCGCTTCGCCCTGCCGGCACAGGGCCAGGTCAGCGTGCGGATCTACGACATCGCCGGCAGGCTCGTGCGGACGTTGGTGGACGAGGTGCTCGACGCTGCTGTCCACGAGATCCAGTGGGCGGGAGCCGACGACCGCGGCCATCAGGTGTCGTCGGGCGTGTACTTCTATCGTGTGATCGCCGGTGATCACGACGTCGTCGAGCGCATGGCGCTCGTGAAGTGATCGACGCGGACCGGTGACCGTGCCGATGCTTTCGATCATCACCTTCGTCGGGGCCAATGCAGCCCTGACGGCCGCCTCCCTGGGCCTGGTCCGACGCATGCGCGTCGCGACCGGGCCCGGTGTTTGGCTGGCGGTGTGCATCGTCTTCGCCTCCCTCGCCGAAATGATCCTTCAGGTCCTGGGCGCCTGCGGCCAACTGGGAGCCTGGCAAGCCGCAACAGCGGCAGTCCTGCTGCTTCTTGCCGAACGTACATCACCGGGCCGTAGGCCCCTCCACTCCCCTGCGGGCGGCCCCGATTTCCCGATGCCGCAGCTCGACAGAATCGCCCTTGGAGCAGCAGCCGGCATCGGACTCTGGTGGCTTCTGATCGCCACAAGGGACGGCCTCGTCCTTTCATGGGACGATCTCGGCTATCACGCCTCGGTCATCGGTTGGTGGCTTACCGACGGCTCTCTCGCCTACCCCCCCTTCACCTACCAGGTCTACTACCCCCTCAACGCCGAACTCTTCGCCGCCTGGTTCGCCGTTCCGTTGGGATCCCTCGCCCAAGCCAACCTCAGCCAGATCTTCTGGATCGGTCTGCTCTTCGCGGCGGCGGGAACGCTGGACAGGCGTCTGGGACGGCGATCGCTGGGGACGGCCGTGATCTTGGCGGGGCTGCTCATTTCACCCAAGGTGCTCTACTACCGCGGCACCGTTTCGGCCAACGATCTGGCCATTGCCGCATCCCTGCTTGCGATGCTCGCCGCCTGTCCCTCCCTGGCTCGACGCGACGACGAATCCGGGGCAGTTGAATCTGCGAACCACTGGGCTCTGATCGGTGGACTCGCCGGGGGCCTTGCCCTGGGGATGCGCGCCACAATCGTCGTGGTGGTGGTTCTGGCAGGACTGTGGTGGGCCCTCGCAGCCCGGCGCAAGCAGGCTCCATGGACCTCCGTGGCGCTCTTTTTCGGCGGCGTGGCCCTGCTCGGATCGTTCTGGTATCTGCGCAACCTGATCGTCACCGGCAATCCTGTCTTCCCCGCCGCCGTCGGTCCCTTCGCCGGCCCGTTCGACTCCGCCGCCCAACTGGAGACGACGCTCTTCCACCAGCTGCAACGGCAGACCGGAGGGTTGTCGTTCTGGACCGATTTCCTTCGCCTGCGGCTCGATTGGCCTCTGCCTTTGGGCATCGCGGCAGTGATCGGCTTCGTCGGCGGATTGAGACCGGTGATCGCGGACCTGCGGAACGGACGCGGCTCCCTGCTGCTGCTGCTCTGGATCTCCTGCCTGGCCTTCATGCTCGTCTTTCCCCATCAGCCGTTTTCCGGCAGTGTGAACCGGCCCGGAGTAGGCCTCATCGATCAGCCTCGTTTCCTGACGTTCCCGATCGTGCTGGGCCTGCTGATGCTGCCTTCGATTCTGTCGGTGCGACGGACATGGGCGACGCCTGCCGGCGCCGCAGTTCTTGCTTCCGGGTTCGGCGTGGCAGCAGGCGGGTTGGGTTGGACCGGTGCCTTGTGCGTCATGGTTGGAGTTGCTGCAGCTCTTGCCACCCGTCGCTTTGCACTGACGGATCACCTCGCTCGCCGCAGTTGGCTGGCTCCCCTGTTGATCATCGTGGTCTGGAGTATGTTGGGGGCCGCGACACCGGCCAAGCAAAGCCGCGCCATCGAAAACCTGCACGCTTTTCCGAACTCCTGGGTCGGATGGGCTCCCCGTCCGGATCAGGTCGGCATCGAATTGGGTCGGACCTGGGCTTTGCTCGACCGTCTCCCCGACGGTTCCCGCGTCGCCGAAATGTCGAACCTGCCCTCGAGCAACGGCTTCTACCACCAGCTCTTCGGCTCGTCTCTTCAACTCCATCCCGTCCAGGTGCATCGCGATGGACGAGTACGGGGCCGTCTCCACCAAGAGTGGCAAAACGAACCTGCGGGTTGGTGGTGGGAGTTTCGGGAACTCGACCGTCCCACGCCACCCGATGTTCTGCGCGAGAATCTGGTCAACGCCGGCATCGACTATCTGATCGTCACCAAGTGGCCCCGCGGCCGCGAAGGCCGCTACGGGCAGTGGCCCGTGGTCCACGGCATCGTCCAGGACGCCTTTGCGCCCGGACAGCGTCTCTACGCCGACGGCTACAGCGAGATCTGGCGCGTTCAGCCCTGACGGCCCTTGCTTCAGAACGACCACGCGTCTAGTTTCGGTGACATTCCCCGACCGGAGGTGAACCATGCCCAGCCGACCGTCCAAGGACCTGGAGTCCTTCCCCAACCCGCAGACCGAACGGGATTACGAAATCCTCTTCGACTGTCCCGAGTTCACCTGCCTGTGCCCGTTGACGGGTCAGCCCGACTTTGCTCATCTCCGCATCCGGTACGTACCCGACACGACGTGCGTGGAGCTGAAGTCCCTGAAGCTCTACCTGTGGACGTACCGTGATCAGGGAGCTTTCCATGAGAAGGTGACCAACGAGATTCTCGATGATCTCGTCGCGTTGCTTTCGCCCCGCATGCTCGAGATCGACGCCAAGTGGTTCGTGCGCGGAGGCATTACCACCTTTGTTCGGGTTGCACACCGGCGAGATGGCTGGACCGAAGAAAACCAGCGTCCGAACACTCCTTGGTGACACACGGATCGGCAGGCTGAAGCCTGCCGATTCGGTTTCGTCACTGGGAAGATCGGGCGATGGTTCCCTCGACCTGACGCAGCATGGTGCGTGTCGAATCATCCTGAGGATTGAGGCGGATCGCCTCGCGGAACTGGTCGCGGGCTTCGCTGAAGCGGCCCTGATCGGCATAGCAGGCGCCGAGCATGGTGTGGGACTGAGCGTCGGCGGGGACGTCTTGGAGCAGGGTGCGGAGGTGACGGACAGCCTCGTCGAGACGGCCGCTGCGGCTCAGAGCCAGGGCCAGAGCGCGGCGGGCGTCGTGATCGACAGGCTCGCGGGCCACGACCTGTTCGAGCAGCGGCAATGCCTCGTCGAAGCGGCCGGCCAGGTTCAGGATCTCCCCTTTCATGCGGCGGGCGGACCGATTCTCCGGCTGGATCTTCAGGGCCCTTTCGACACCGAGCAGCGCACCGTCCGGACCGAGTTCATTCAGGCGACCATGCAGCACGCGCAGCTGGGCGCCGACGACGAGATCGCGCAGATTGCCTTCCCGCACCTCGATCGCGAAGGCCAGCCCCTCCGCATCCAACACCACTCCGGAACCGAGCACAGTTGTCGGCTCCGAAAGATGGGTACGTAAGAGGGCGGCCAGGGGCACTTCGCTCGATGAGTCGGTATCGACATTCATGGTGGCATACGCCAGGTCGGGCACGTCGTCCACCAAAGGCTCGGCATCAGCTGCCAGAGCGGCGAGTTCCTCTGCTCCACAGAGATACCCACCGAGCAACGCCGTAGGATCGGCCAAATGTTCACGCACACCGCCCCAGTGGCTCCATGCCAGGTCGGCCTGGAGAGCCGACGAGACTTCCAAACGCCTCAAGGCCTCGACGCCGAGAGTGACCGGAGCGTCGGCTGAGCCGATCAACAGCAGTTCGTTCAGGTTGTACCAGAGCACGGCCTCGGGGAACGTCTCGAGAAACGTGCCCAGGATGCGTCGGAATTCCGTTTCCCCGAGGAACGGCAGCGGCACGAACTGAGCCACCAACCCCCCGGGATTCAATCTTTCCCGAGCTTCAGCATAGAACTCGCGGGTATAGAACGCGTCGACGCCGGGCCGGAACACCTGCCCCACCTCGATCGATACGATGTCGTAAGTATTCGATGTATGTGCGGTGTAGGTGCGGCCGTCGTCGGGAATCAAGGTCACGCGCGGATCGTCCATCCAGGCGCTGTCGAAGTTGCGGCGCACGAACTCGAAGATCGCGGGCTCGATGTCCACGCAGTCGAGGTGCGTTGCACCGTGCATCAGGAAGCGGCTGGCGGTCTGCCCCACTCCCAGACCGATCACAAGCACGTCATGGGGTGCGGGGTGCAACAGGGCCGGTACGTGGGCCGCCACGATCTGGTGACTCTTGGCGTCCTTGCCCTGCCAGAGCCGGTCGATCAACAGCTGGCGGCTGCCGTCGCGCAGGACGACCGAGAGGGTCGATCCGTAGCCCTCGGCGGCGTCGAGCAGGACACCGCTGCGCGAGACATAATCATCCGGCAGGGTCGCAGGCGTGAGGGTCGGTATCAGAAACCAGACCACCACCGCGGAAGCGGCGCCGGCACCTCGTATCCACACACGGCGCCCCTGCGGGCGGTCTACCAGAAGCAAAGCCAGGACTGCAGCGGCCACCGACAATCCCGTCACGATCTTCAACGACACCGCCAACCCGAGACCGGGCAGGAGCCAAAAACCAGCCGCCAAAGAGCCGACGATGCCGCCGACGGTGTTCAGGGCCGTCAACCGACCAACGGTGCGGACCACGTCGGCGCCGTCGGTGGCGGCCAGCTTGACTGCCAAGGGAAACGATGCCCCCGACAGGATGGCCGGCGGCAGCATGAGCAGCACAAACGGCATGATGCCACCACCCAACCCCAGCCAGAAATCGGCCGACAGCCCGGTAAGCGCCAACAGGACAAGCCCCGCACCCGCCTGCAGCGAGGCGAAGGCCGGCACCAGCGGCACACGGCGGTCCCAGAGCCTGGCCGCGAGCCAGCTGCCGATCACGATGCCGACCAGCACCACCGCCAGCGCCAGGGTGTAGGTGGTCACCGAGTTGCGGACCATCAGCGACAGGAAGCGGCTCCAGACCACCTCGGCCGCGAGAGCTGTCAAACCCGTCAACAGGAACAGGCCGGCCACGACACGGAGCCTGCGGGTGGTCCTCTGGGTGGAGGATGCCTCGTCGACGGTATCGTTCGGATCGTCGTTCGGAACGTCGTTCGGAACATCGGCCTCGAGCCGCAACCTCAGAGCGAGCCCGCCCGCCACGATGTTCAGGGCTGCAGCCACCATGATGGTGCCCTGCAGTCCGAGGGCGGGCAGCAGCAGGAACCCCGCCGCCGCCGTCCCCACCGCGGCGCCCAACGTGTTGATCCCATAGAGAAATCCCACCCGGCTCGACAACCTGTCGCCGCTGACCATGAATTGACGCACGAACAGAGGCAGGGTGCCGCCCATGGCCACCGTCGGCGGCAGCAGGACGACTGCCACCAACCCGACCCGGGCGGCGATCAACAGCAGGGAGCCGCCGTGGCCCAGGTCTGAGCCTTCGGCCAACGAGCGGTAAAGCATGCCGTAAGGGGCTTCGAGCCAGCCGAAGGCCCGCAGACTCAACAGAGCCATGGCGGCGAGGGCCAGTTCGAGCAGGGCGTACACGCGGATGGGTCGAGCGATGCGGTGGCCGATGCGGCCGAAGATCTCGCTGCCCAGAGCGAGGCCGGCGAAGAACACCGCGAGCACGGTGCTCAAGGCGAAGGTGGTCGATCCGAAAACCAGCGACGCCCGCTTGATCCACACGACCTCGTCGATCAGACCGGCGGCTCCGGATAAAAAGAAGCAGACGATGGCAATCCGGCGGCGCATGAGCATGATCCCGTGGCATGGTGTGTTCTGGTCGGTCGCGGACGTCGGAGTCTAGCACAGAGGTCGAACTGGGGCCACGGACATGGTCTTGCGATCCGCTCAGAACCGACCCGGAACAAGGATGGATCGCGAGCAGTCAGGACAGGCCCCACCCGCATCGAGGCGCGAGCGGACACCACGCCCCGAACGTTCCACGACAACCGATCCGCAGCCAGGGCAGTGCGTATCGGCCGCACCGGTCGTCGCTATGTTGCCTTGGTAGACGTAGTCCAGCTTCCTCGCCGCTGTCGCCGCAGCGCGGGCGAGGGTATCCGGCGGCGTGGGCGGAGCAGCGAAGGTCCAGGCCGGGCGATACGCCGAAAAGTGCAGGGGCAACCCGCGATCCACCGACGCCACGAAGTCCACCAACGCCGCGATCTCTTCCGGCGCGTCGTTGTGGCCGGGGATGACCAGGTTGGTCACTTCCACATGAACACCGGCCCCGTGCAGCCTGCGGATCGTCTCCAGAACGGGGGCGAGCCGAGCCTTGCATATGCGTCGATAGAAACGGTCGTCCATACTCTTGAGGTCGACGTTGGCCGCGTCGAGCCAGGGAGCGAGTTCGTCGAGGGGACCGGGTTCGAGAAAACCGTTGGTCACCACCACGTTCACCAGACCGGCCTGATGGGCCAGACGCGCCGTGTCGCGAACGAACTCGAACCAGACCAGAGGCTCGCTGTAGGTGTAGGCGATGCCAACCGAACCTTCACGCTGCGCGAGGGCGACGATTTCCGCCGGGGTCATGTCGATGTCGGCCCCGCGGCCTTCCTGGCTCAAGCCCCAGTTCTGACAGAAACCACAGTGCAGGTTGCAGCCGCGGGCGGCGATCGACAGAATCGGCGCACCGGGATGGAAATGGTAGAGAGGCTTCTTCTCCATGGGATCGACGCCCAGCGCGGCGACGCGTCCGTACTGCAGGGGAACCATCACACCGTCGCGGTTGCCGCGCGTGCCGCAGGGACCATCGCGTTCCGGCCTGAGGCGACAGCGCAAGGGACACAGCTCACAAACGACCTGGCTCTTGCTCTCAGAGCGCCACCATGCCGCGTTGACGGTCATCACACACCACCCCCGTTCAGCACGCCCAAAGCCCAGACGGCCACGTCCCTGACCCCGGCGTCGGGGTCGGCAGTTGCGGCGCGTTCAATGGCGGGCAGCAAGTCGCGGCGTCCTGTATTCGCCGCCACCACAAGTGCGTTGCGACGCATCCCCTCGGGATGAGCCCGCCACAGAGGTGTCCTGCGGAAGCGGGAGCGGAAAGTGTCGGCGTCCATGCCGATCAGGTCGGCCAGATCGATCTCCTGATGAGCTTCGAGATCGGAGTATTCAGGCCGCGGTTCCAAGAGAAGTTTACGGGCCGCTTTGTGATTCCAAGGGCAGACGGCCTGGCAGATGTCGCACCCGAAGAGCAGCCCGCCCTGGGCCCGGCGGCGGTTGGCCGGCGCCTTGCCCTGCCATTCGATGGTCCAGGTCGAGAGGCAGTCGTGGGCGTCGAGGCGGAAAGCGTCGTTCAGGGCGCCGGTCGGGCACGCGTCCTGGCACCGCGTGCACTTGCCGCACAGTGTGGCCAGGCCATCTCCTACCGGCAGTTTCTGTGCCGATGGTCCCACCAAGGGACGGGGTGCATCGGCGAGGCCCACGACCTCGAGTTCCAGCAACGCCACGCCCAGAAACAGTCCGGATCCTAGTTTGGGATGGATGAGCATGGAATTCTTGCCGTAGAACCCGAGTCCTGCCAACCAGGCGTATTCGCGTTCCAGGTAGGCCCCGGCGTCGACGGCATCGGCAGCATTCATGTCCTGGGCAGCAACGATCACGCTTCGGGCCTCCAGTTCCCGTCGCAGGGCCGTTGTGACCCGACGGATCCCCTTGCGCAGAACATCGTGATAGTCGTGACCGCGGGCGTAGCGCGACACACCGTCGAGCCAAGGCCGGTCTTCGGTGCAGCCCTCGCTGGCGGTGGTGTCGTCAGGGGTCCAGCCGTTCGCGTACCGTTGGCCGAATACCAGCAGTGTCTCAGCCCAGGGATGCAGGCGGGTGGGGTCGGCGCGGGCGTGAGGATCGCGCAGCAAGTACTCGAGATCGCCGTGACGGTTCTCCAACAGCCAGTTGAGCCAGTCGGCGGTATGGGGTAGACGTCGAGGCAAACGCACGACGCCGCAAAGGTCGATGCCTTCACCGGCACACAACGGCGCCAGGATGCCCCGCAGGCTGAGGGCCGAAATGCTGGCCGAGGTCGTCACGACCCTATCCCGAGACGGATGAGCGCCGCATCGTATTCGGCGACGAGTCGGGCGACGACGGCGGCGGCGGGGGGCACGTCGTGGATCATGGCGGCGACCTGGCCGATCTCCAACTCGCCTTCCACAAGATCGCCCTCGCCCATGCCGAGGCGGGCGCGCCCCTTGCCCAGCAGATCGACCAGGCGGTCCCGCGAGGCGCCGTCCGCCTCGGCAGCTTCGATTCTCTCGCGGAAGGCGTTGCGCAGCAATCGAACCGGGACGTGTTTTTTGAGCACCAGGCGGGTGTCGTCACCATCGACCACCGCCTGCTTGAAATCGGAGTGGGACGACGACTCGACCGTCGCCGCGAAACGGGAACCGACCTGAACCCCCTCGGCGCCCAAGGCCAGGGCCGCAGCCAGCTGCGCTCCGGAGGCGATGCCGCCGGCAGCAATCACCGGAATGGACACGGCCTCCACGCACAGCGGCACAAGGACCATGGTCGTCAGTTCCTCGCGCCCGTTGTGGCCTCCGGCCTCGAAACCCTCCACCACCACAGCGTCGCAGCCGGCTGCTTCGCACTTCACCGCCAGAGCTGGCGAAGCGGCCACGTGTACGAACACGACGCCGGCTTCCTTCAGCCGACCGGCCACGCGCTGCGGCGATCCGGCCGAGGTGAACACGATGCCGACGCCTTCGCCGAGGGCGACATCCAGGCAATCGCGGGCATGGTCGTAGAGCAGGGGCAGATTGACGCCGAAGGGCTTGTCGGTCAGTTCGCGGACGCGACGGATCTCGGCGCGGAATTCGTCGGGATAGAGACTGCCGGCTCCGACAAGCCCGAGCCCTCCGGCGCCGCTCACGGCCGCCGCGAGGCGTCCGCCGCTATTGTGGATCATGCCGCCCTGGACGATGGGATGTTCGATGCCGAAGAGTGCCGTAACCCTCTTGCTGCGCCAGCGTTCGTTCATATCGATCCTCGGATGTTTCGTGTCGTTCAGGCTTCCCTTTGGTCGCCATCACAATAACCCCGATCCACGAACGGGCACATACCGATGACTCAATGTCCTTCATGACTAGGGCGCGCCCTCCCCAGGCAGCGGGAACCAGCGCAGCGCTTCCACATCGTCCGGCATGGTGATCAGGGATCCGGGATCGCAGATTTCGTCGGCGGCCCGCAAGCAGATCTGCCGCGCGGTCTCGAGATAACCGCCCGCCGCACGCTCGGGTTCTTTGAGATGACGTGAACTGTACTCGAGGTGTCCGCTGTCGTAGGAGATGTGGTTCAGGCTCACACCTGCATTCGGCTGGTGGTCGCGGTGACGCCAGAGACCCGAATCGGCTTCGAACCGATAATGGGGCAGCAGCGCCCAGCCGTGTTCGGCCACGAGATGGACGGCGTCGATGATGAACGAGAACGTCTCTTCGCTGATGAAGTAATTGAAGTTCAGACGCACCCAGCCCGGCTTGATGCCTTCGCAACCATGGCTGACTGCTTCATGGAAACGCATGGACTCGGCGAGGTCGATTCCCAGCAGACGGTGTCCGTAGGGGCCTGCACATGAGCAACCGCCGCGGGCCTGAATGCCGAACAGGTCGTTCAGCAAAGCGACCACGAAATTATGATGGAGCACCCGCCGACCATGACGGATTACGAACGAGACGATGGATAGGCGCTTGGCTTCCGGGTTGCCGAGGATCTGGATCTTAGGATTGGTCGACCACGAGGTGGTGGCCCGAGTGATGAAGTCGTGCTCGCGTTCCTCGATGACCTCCTCGCCCACCGCGCGCTTCAGGCCGAAGACCAGACCCGCACGGATGGCCTCGATGATGGCGGGCGTACCGCCCTCCTCGCGGTGGGCCGGATCGACCAGATAGTCGTGGTCCACCGGATTCACGTAGCTCACCGTGCCGCCTCCGGGCACCGTAGGCACGCGGTTGGTCAGCCTCTTCTTCTTCACGACCAGCACGCCGGGGGTGCCCGGCCCGCCGATGAACTTGTGGGGCGAAATGAACACCGCGTCCTTGTAGGCCTGCGGGTCCTCGCCCTCGGCGGGATTCATTTCGATCTTCACGTAGGGCGCGGCGGCGGCGAAGTCCCAGAAGGCCAAGGCCCCGTGCTCGTGCAGCAGCTTCGAGATTCCCCACGTATCGGACACGATGCCCGTCACGTTGCTCGCCGCCGAGAAGCTGCCGATCTTCAGGGGCCGCTCCCGGTAGCGAACAAGTTCGCGAGCGAGCATCTCCTGATCGATCTGGCCGTTGACGTCTTCGGCGATGGTCACCACGTCGGCCAAAGACTCGCGCCACGGCAGTTCGTTGGAATGATGCTCGTAGGGACCGATGAAGACCACGGGGCGCTCGTCCCGGGGAATGTGTGCCGTCAATCCGTAGCGGGAGTCGAGGTCGGCCGGGATCCGCATGTTCAACACGTCGACCATCTTGTTGATGGCGCCGGTCGCCCCCGACCCGTAGAAGATCACCACGTCTTCGTCGTTGCCGCCGCAGGCGTCGCGGATGATGCGGCGGGCGTCCTCGCGGAAGCGCGTGGTCTGCAGGCCGGTGATCGAGCTCTCGGTGTGGGTGTTGGCGTAGAGGGGCAGCACCTCGTCGGTGATGAACCGCTCGATGAAGTCGAGGGAACGCCCCGAGGCCGTGTAGTCGGCGTAGATCAGGCGGCGCTGGCCGTACGGTCCGTCGATGGCTCGGTCGCCGCCGATGACGCCGGCGCGGATGGTTTCGAGCAGACGGTGGGATGCGGCGTCCATGGGGCCTCCAGAAGGTGTCGGACCGGAGACAAAGATATCGGTTCGGGAGAGTCGAGACAAGATGGATGCGTGGAGCTCTTCCCGGCGTCCCAGGCGATAAGCTAGCGGGGCCGTGGGCGATAGTGCCCCAACGCCTCCAAGCCGACGCCCTTGACGAGGATCACGTAGGATCCGATCTCGGCCTCGCCCAGGGCCTTCCGCCAGTCGACAGCGATGTCGTCGCCCAGCATCAATCGGGGCCCCAGACTCCCGGCGACGGCATCGCGCAGGTAATGGAGATCGTCGTCGGTGGTGTCGGGATCGATCAGGAACACGAGCCGATCGCCGGCGCCGAGTTCGCCGCGGAGCTGGACCAGGCCATCGCGGACCTTGCATGAGATCTCCTCCTTCACCACCATCCGGTGCACCGGCCGGCCGGCCGGCCACCGTCGTTCGAGGCGGTGATGCACGCCCCACGCGGTAACGGCAACAAGCAAGCAGCCCAGGGTGATCGTCCCCCACGGCTTCAGTCCCAGGCGGGCGGGAACCGCCACCATCGCCAAAGCCAGGGCGCCGGGAATGCAGGCTCCCAGCACGTAGCGCGGCAGGGCATGATCACCCACGGCCAGGACGGGAGCGAGGACCACCACCGCAGTCACGAGCAGGAACATGAGACGGCGATCGTTCCGACGCCAACCGAGGAAGGCCGACACGAGCCAAGCGCTCCAGACCAATCCACCCGCCGCCAGGGCCCATCTCGAGCCGAGCGTCGCGACGAACTGCCAGGGCGCGGGCGCCGCCAGCCAGAAGCCGTAGACGCACAGGTTGCGGGGAATGCGGCCGGCGTCGACGCTGTAGCCCCCGGCGTCGCCGGCGTCGACCGCGAGCAACGTCGCCATCCAGGCGGCGAAGGCACTCAGCAAGATCACGCCGAACCAGGTCGCCGTCCCGCCCTCGCGCCGGCGCGCCAGATCCCAGCCGAACAGCAGCGGCAGGAACAGCCCCACCTCCTTGCTGCCCAGGGCCAGGGCCGCGAACGCCAGCCCCCAGATGCGGCCGAAGCGGTGACCGGAGAACCAGCGTTCAACCGCGGCCGCCGTGAACACGACGCCCAGCAGCTCGACGATTCCCGTTCCCCAATAGAGGCTCTCGAAGGCCGAGGGCGCCGCGGCGTAGAGGAGCGACGCGATCACGGCCTGGGCCCGGGTCGCCCGTGCCTGCCGTGCCAACCGCCCTACGAGCCAGGCCGTCGTGGCGTGGATCGCCAGCCGCGTGAGCCCGTAGGCCCATCCCGTCAGTCCGAACAGCGGGTACAGCAGGCGCCAGTAGACGTCGTAGGAGACGAAGCGCACGGCCGACGAGGAGCGGTCCGCCAACCCGGCGGCGTCGGCGAGGAACACCCAGTCGTCGTGGAACCACCAGGTGCGCAGAACGAGGATGTGGCCAAGGGCGGCGACCACAAGGATCGAAGCGGCGTAGGGCAGCGAGGACGATGATCCGTCCCTCGTACCGAAGCGCTTCATGACGCCAGGATATAGGTACGAACCGAGATCGCGATGATCCCCGTGATCACCGCAGACAGGAGGGCGATGATGAGGCTCTCGCGAGCCTGAAGCGTTCCCTCAATCATCCCGTCTCCGTTTCTGGGATTCGATGAATCCTGAGACTCGCTCGCCAGCAGGAATGGCGTCGTGATGCCAGAACACCTTCATCAAGTTGACGATGGAGTCCTGCTCGTCGCCCAGAACCACGACCCACCGTTCTTGGTCATTATCAGCCATATTCATCATGTTGGCTATCTTTGACCATATTTCAATATTTGGCCATAAAGTGCCATATATCCCAACGTTGCTCCCATGTGGGCCAAGAGCGGACCCCATACCGTACAGCATCGCTCCCGGCGCCAGGCCCACCAGCTCCCTGCCAGCAGGATCCCCGTGAACGCGACCGCTCTCGCACCGGTCGATGGAAACAACGCCTGCAAGGTCACGAGGTGATAACTCGCATACCCCGACGTCGCAATTCCCAGTGCCAGGGCGCGGGGTCGAACATGAGCCAATCTTCCATGCACCCAGCCGCGCCAGAACAACTCTTCAGCCGGCCCATTGAGCATCAGCATGACGGCGAACACGAAAGAGGAGCCGGCCGGTTCGACGCCCCACGCCGCCAAGGCCTGGGCGACACGCCCTGGCTCCAGCAATGCGGAGCCCGACCACGAGAATACGATCACCGTGCCGATCGCCATCGCGAGTCCCGTCGCCGCACCTTCGACCAGGACGGCGCGGGACGGTCTGGCGAGCCCGAGCAGGCCGAGATGCTCGCGCCAACCGTAACGACGAATCTTCGAGTGGATGAAAGGAACGACCAGACACAGCAGCAGATGATAGACCAGAAAGGTGACGCGCAGATCGGACAACGTCAGCACGACCGACAGGGGCGCCGCGATCAGCAGCAGCAGTGTCAGCGCCACCTCAGACCTTCGCCGCGACGACCACGCCCACCCAGCACGCTGCGATCCCCAGCCCCACCGAAAGCGCCACGTTCAATCCCGCCCGTGAGAGATCTCCCTCGCGCAGCAACACGAGCGTCTCGTAACCGAAGGTCGAAAACGTCGTGAACGCCCCGAGGAACCCCACCAGCACTGCCGTCCGCGTGGTCGGGCTGAGGGTCAACCGTTCCAGACCCAGAGTGGCGAGCAGTCCCAGAAGAAAACACCCGACGAGATTGACAACCAGGGTGCCCCCCGGGAATCCGGTCGGAAACCAACGCTGCGCCGTTCCCGTCAAGCCATAGCGCGCCAAGGCGCCCAGGGCGCCCGCCCCCGCGATGGCCAACAGCCGGATCACGCCTCGGCCTCCGCGGCCAGCGGCGGCGGCGCCGGGACACGGATCTGCAGGCACACGAAGAACCCGATCACCGCGATCCCCCCTGCCAGAAGGAAGACATATTGATGCCCGTAATTCTCCCACAGCCAGCCCGAAAGGATGGGCAGACTCATGGCCACCACGTGGTCGACGGTGATGCCCACGCTGATCGTCGGGGTGATGTCCGAAGGGTCGTCGGCGATCTTCTTGAGATAGGTGGTCCGGGCAATGCGCAGGGCGAACAGCACGCTGTCGAGGATGTAGGCGCCATAGAGGATCCGTACGTCGGTGACGAACGCATACATCAGGCAGATGACCAGCAGCATGACCTCGTCGACGGCCAGCACGATGCGTTCGCCCACCCAGTCGATCACGTCGCCCAGCAGCGGCCTCACCAGCACGCCCAGAGCCGCGGCGATGAAGTAGAGCAGGGCGATGGTCGTGACCGGTACCCCGTGCAGACTGACGAGCACCCAGCCGCCGAAGGCCAGGAAGATCTGCTTGCGCACGCCGAACAAGGCGCTGATGGCGTAGAAAATGCCGTACTTCTTCTTGATGACCAGGCGGCGGGAGCGGGCCACCGTCTCCGCGACCTTCAGGTGCATATAGTGCCAACCGGCGGCCAGGGCGCAGACGGCGGCCAGCCCGTAGAACAGATCGAAGCGGTCGCCCCAGACCTTCGCCAGGCCCCACACGCCGGCCACGCCCAGGATGGTGCCGAAGTTGCGGGCGCCGCCCAGCTGACCCAGACGCCGGCCCTCGTTGCCCCGCTTGGCGAGGGTCAGGCCGATGGGCCCCTCCACCGCGAAGATGATGTGGTCGCCCATGCTCCACACGACGATGAACACGATCAGCAGCGCCGTATCGCGGGCCACGATGCCGAGCCCCAAGGCGCCCAGGCTCGTCAGCAGCATGGCGAGGGCGGCCATGCGCGCCTCACGCATGAACGAGAGCAGCAGGGCCGATACGCCGATGATCAAAAACCCCGGCAACTCGCGCGGAAACTCCAGCCAGCCGCGGGCGGAAGCGTCGAGAGCGTGGACATCGCTGAGGTAGTTGTTCAGGGTCGACATGAAGATGCCGCTGGCCGCCCCGAAGAACAGGGTGGCCAGAAGCATGTGGCGGAAGTCGGGACCGATGCGACTCCAGTCGCTGCGTGAAGGGAGTTTGATCACGATCGTGTTCCGTAGTTGGGAGCTTCCTTGGTGATGTGCACATCGTGAGGATGGCTCTCGCGCAGTCCCGCGCCGGTGATGCGCACGAAGCGCGCCCGCTCCTGCAGATCCGCGATGGTCGGCGTGCCGCAGTAGCCCATGCCGCTGCGCAGGCCGCCGACGATCTGGTAGAGGATGTCGCGAAGCTGACCCTTGTAGGGCACGCGGCCCTCGATGCCCTCGGGCACGAGCTTCTCGGCGTCCATCACGTCGTCCTGGAAGTAACGGTCCTTGGAGCCCTGAGCCATGGCCGACACCGACCCCATGCCGCGGTAGCTCTTGTAGACGCGCCCCTCGAAGAGGATCTTTTCGCCCGGCGCCTCCTCGGTGCCGGCGAAGAGCGAGCCCATCATCACCGTGTCGGCCCCCACGGCGAGGGCCTTCACCACGTCGCCCGAGTACTTGATGCCGCCGTCGGACACGACCGGCACTCCTGCCGCCCTGGCCACCCCGGCCACCTCCATGACCGCCGTGATCTGGGGCACGCCGATGCCCGCCACGATGCGCGTAGTGCAGATCGAACCCGGCCCGATGCCCACCTTCAAGGCGTCGGCGCCGGCCGCAATGAGCGCCGCGGCCGCGTCGGCGGTGGCGATGTTTCCGGCCATGACCTGCTGATCGGGCCAGGCCTCCTTCACGCGCCGCACCATGTCGATGACGTTCTTGGAATGTCCGTGAGCCGTGTCGACCACCAACAGATCCACACCCGAACCCACGAGAGCCTGGGCGCGCTCCATGCTGCCCGCCCCCACGCCGATGGCCGCGCCGCAGATCAGGCGGCCCTTGTCGTCCTTGCTGGCGTTGGGATAGTCGATGCGCTTCTGGATGTCCTTGACCGTGATCAGACCGCAGAGGTCGCCGGCGGCGTCGACCACCAGCAGCTTCTCGATGCGGTGCTCGTGAAGCTTCACGGCGGCTTCGTCGAGGGTCGTGCCCACCGGCACGGTGATCAGGTTCTCGCTGGTCATGACCTCGCGCACCAGCCGCGAGGTGTCCTTCACGAACCGCAGATCGCGGTTGGTCAGGATGCCCACCAGCTTGCGGCCTTCGGTGATCGGCACGCCGCTGATGCGGTACTCGGACATGAGCGCGAGGGCCACGCTGATGGGCTTGTCGGGCCCCATGGTGATGGGGTCGGTGATCATGCCCGACTCGCTGCGCTTCACGCGCAGCACGTGTTCGGCCTGCACCTTGGGCGTGAGGTTCTTGTGGATCACGCCGAGGCCGCCCTGGCGGGCCATGGACATGGCCATGTCCGCCTCGGTGACGGTGTCCATGGCTGCCGACAGCAGCGGCACGTTCAGCTCGATGCCGCGGCTCAGCTTCGTGCGCACGTCGATCTGGTCGGGCGTGACCTCGGAGTGGTTGGGCACCAGCAGGATGTCGTCGAAGGTCAACGCCTCGGGGAATCGTTCGGACATGGTCGCTCCTCGTCTCTCACGTCTCGGGTCATCGTCTCACATTGGAAAAAGGCCCCGGCTTTCGCCGGGGCCGACGCCCGCCGGGTCAGGGTTTGAGCACCCCGATGAAGGGCAGGTTCCTGTACTTCTCGTCGTAGTCCAGCCCGTAGCCGATGACGAACTCGTCGGGGATCTCGAAGCCCCGGTAATCCACCGGCACGTCCTTGATGCGCCGCGTCGACTTGTCGAGCAGAGTACACACTCGCACGCTGCGGGGGTTGCGGGTCTTGAGCACGTCGAGCAGGTGGTTGAGGGTCAGGCCGGTGTCGACGATGTCCTCGACGATCAGCACGTCGCGGTTGGTGATGTTGGCCTTCAGGTCCTTCTCGATCTTCACCACCCCGGTGCTTTCGGTGCCGCCGTGGTAGCTGCTGATGGCCATGAAGTCCACCTCGTGGTGAACCGAGATGCTCCGCGTCAGGTCGGCCAGAAATACGAACGCGCCCTTGAGGATGTTGACCAAGATGGGCTTGCGGTCCACATAGTCTCGGCTGATCTCGGCGCCGAGCTGCTGGACGCGGCGGTCGATCTGCTCGGAGCTGATCAGGATGTGGTCGATCAGCGGGTCCTTGGTCATGATGTCCTGGTCGTCGTAGGTCACGGGTCTGCCTTCCTTCGGCGCGCTCAGGCTTCGAGGCCCTGCCGCTCGCGGATGATGCCGTGGATCTTGGCGGCGATCATGTCGATGGCCACGGCGTTGTGTCCCCCTTCGGGGATGATCAGATGGGCGTACTTCTTCGACGGGTTGACGAACTGCTGATGCATAGGCCGTACGACCTTGCGGTACTGCTGGATGACCGACTCGAGGGTGCGACCGCGGTCGCGGATGTCGCGGCGCAGACGCCGGATGAACCGCTCGTCGGCGTCGACGCCCACATAGAGGCGGATGTCCATCAGTTCGCGCAGTGGGGCCGACTCGAGCACCAGAATGCCCTCGACGAAGATGATGTCCGCCGGCTCCACCCGCCGCGTGCGCTCGGTGCGGGCGTGGGTGGCGTAGTCGTAGATGGG
>ERZ889078.61-NODE-61-length-82752-cov-17.678610_pt1 | contig 82752 bp, 85 predicted proteins | sample MGYA00521266_ERZ889078 | MGnify/ENA primary metagenome ERZ889078 (study PRJEB32303, sample SAMEA104408618) | aquatic metagenome | biome: Brackish water; feature: Pelagic; material: water | place: Baltic Sea | collected 2014-06-16T06:34:00 | depth 76,534 m ... | reverse complement strand
TAAAAAATAAATAAGTTAAAGCAAAGCTATTGTTTCTTTTAGTTCTTCTGGCCAGACACTTGATTGAACTTCTCCAATGTGGGCTTTTTGTAGTAGAAGCATACAAAGTCTTGATTGTCCGATACCACCACCGATAGTTAATGGAATTGAGCCGTCAATTACTCCTTTGTGGAATTCTAGTTCTTTACGCTCACTTAAATCAGCCATTTCTAATTGTTTTATTAAAGTGTCTGCATCAACTCTTATACCCATTGATGATAGTTCCATCGAGTCTTTTCTTATGCTGTCCCAGACAATAATATCTCCATCTAATCCATGTCCTTTGCTTGTTTTGGTACTCCAGTCATCATAGTCTGCAGCTCTTACATCGTGTGGTTTTCCAGATTTTAAAGGATATCCAATTCCAATTAAGAAGACTGCGCCATACTTTTTAGCAAGCTCATATTCTCTTTCTTTCGGAGTTAAGCAAGGATACATCTCTTCTGCTTCTTCAGCATAGACAAAAATTATTTCTTTTGGAAGCTTTGATTCTAAGACTGGAAATTCTTTGGTAATAATTTCTTCTGTTGTTACAATTGCTGAATAAATCTTAGTTACAATGCTTTTTAAGAATTCAATGCTTCTTTCTTCTTTGGAAATGATTCTTTCCCAGTCCCATTGGTCAACATAGATGCTGTGTATCGGGCTTACATCTTCATCTTTTCTAATGGCGTCCATGTCTGTGTAAAGTCCTGTTCTTGGTTTAAAACCGTACTTTCCAAGAGCATATCTCTTCCATTTTGCTAAGCTGTGAACTATCTCAACTGTTTTTTTTGTAAATTTAACTTTAAAGCTCACAGGTGTCTGTGTTCCTGCAAGATCGTCCTGCAATCCTGTTCCTACTACTAAGAACCTTGGAGCTGATACTCTTTTCAAACTTAGTTTTTCTGCAAGTTTTCTTTCAAAAGTATCTTTTACAAGTTTGATCCCTTTTTCTGTTTCAAAAAAATCAAGTTTTGGTTTTTCCATAGTTATTGTTTCTTGTTTCATTTTATTTACCTTTTATTTAAAGTCTTACATTTTTCAACATAATCTCACATCTGCCATAATCGATGTACTCATCCATTGTTTTGTCATAGTATCCTTTCATTTTTTTGACCTCTTTTTTGTTTTTTTTACTTATTTTAACTACTAATAACCGTTAAGTAGAACTTTATTAAATAGATATCCCATAAATTATGATTAAAACAGCCAAAAATGAAAAGATTTAAATAATATTTGGGTCATATGTTCCATAATGGGTGTTGAACTCGACGATAAAGACAAGCAAATACTAGAGATATTGAAGAACCATAGTGATTACACAACTAGACAGATTGCTAAGAAAACGCTAATTCCGCCAACGACCATTAACAATCGAATTAGAAAACTGAAACAACTGGGGATAATAAAGCGGTATACTATTGACGTCGATGATTCAAAAATAGGGAGGGGGTTCAAAGCCTATATTTTAATATCTGCGAATCTACTGCTCTTGAAAAAAGAGCATAGAACGCAATATGATTTGGCAAAAAGCTTGAAAAAATTAGATTTTGTAGAAAGAGTAGATATTGTTTCTGGAGGAACTGACATGGTTGCTACAGTTAAAGTTGAGAGTGTTTCTGAGTTTGACAAGGCACTTTTAGGTAAAATTCAAGGTATTGAAGGCATTGATAAAACGCAATCTTTAATTGTAATACATTAATTAGAGTAAAAATGCTTATTTCTTAATCATAACTTACAATATTTTTCAATTATTGAATTTATAATTGGATTAACTAATCATAACTTTTATAAATACACCATATTTTCTGACAAAGATATGGCTAAAAAGAAAACAGTAACCAAGAAGGTAAAAAAGAAGAAATGGTTTCCTATTATAGCTCCAAAGTTATTCAATGAAAAAGTATTGGGAGAATGTCTTTTAACAGATTCAGAATTAATGAAAGGTAGACATATTACTCTTAATATGATGAATATAACCGGAGATCCTAAAAAACAAAGTACTAATTTACAATTCTTAATCAGAAATGTTATTGATGGAAAAGGAATGACTGAACTTGTTAAGTATGAAATGTCAAACTCTTTTGTCAAAAGACTTATTCGAAGAGGAAAAAATAAAGTTGATGATTCATTCTTGACTAAAACTATGGATGGTAAAGTTGTTAGAGTTAAACCTTTAGCAATCACACTTAAGAACACAAACAAATCAGTTTTGAGTAGCTTAAGACTTGAATTAAGAAAAGTTATTAAAGAAAAATTTTCAAAATTAACATTTTCACAAATAATTGAATCATTAATCCAATACAAGCTTCAAAGAGAATTAAAAACATCAGTTGTTAAAATTTATCCTCTAAGAACTTGTGAAATAAGATCTTTTAGCACAAACATTCGAAAATATCTTGGTGAAGCACAGAGTGGTGAAGCTCCTAGCGAATCAGAATCTGAACTTAAGGATGTTAAAGTTGAAGAAGCACAGAGCAACGAAGTTGCTAGTGCACCAGAGACTAAGTCTCAGAGTGTACCTATAGTTGAAGCTAAGGAAGAAGCTAAGGAAGAAGTAGTAGAAGAAAAAGCTCCTGTGAAAAAAGAAGCTAAACCAAAAGCTGAGAAGAAAACTCCTGCTAAGAAATAATTCTTAAATTTATTTTTTTTATAACAAAATTTATATACTAATCAAAACTAGATAATTAGAGGTGGGTGAATGAAGAAAGTACTAATATTATTACTGGCAATAGTTATACTTTCCGTATTTGTACTAGCTCACGATCAAATATTCTTAAAAACAACTGTTGTTGCAGATGAAGCGAAAGAAGATCCAGATTTTTATATATCGCTTGGAGATTTTTTTATTGAGGACGGACATACAGAAAAAGCAATTGGTGCATACAAACAAGCTTTAAAACTAGATCCTAAAAATGAAAATGTTTTGAACAACTTAGCAGTTATACTTCATCGACAAGAAGATTTCGTTTCTGCAATAAATTATTTAAGAACACTAGTAGAATTACATCCTGAAAAAGCAACTTACAATTATGATTTAGCAATAAATATTGCAACAAACTATTGGTATACTTCAGAAGGAAGTTTAAATGAAGCAATAGCTTATTTTGAAGAAGCAGAATTTTTAGAACCAGGTTATAAACAAGCTGTTCAAAATGTGGATGTATTAAAAGAAGTATTAATATCATCTTAAGAGTTAAATTTAAAAAACCCGTTCTTTTCTCAAAAAAAATGTATGATATGGATTTAAGAAAAACTGTTGACAAAATATCAAGGTCAAAAGCAAAAAAAGTACTATTACAATTACCAGATGGTTTAAAACCAAAAGCTCAAGAAATTCAAAAATTCTTAGAAAAAAGAACTGATGCACAAATTCTTATTTGGGCAGGCTCAGCTTTTGGATCGTGTGATTTACCGTTAGAAGCAAAAAATATTGGTGTTGACATGATTGTACATTTTGGCCATACTAAATGGAGATTTTAATTATTATGACAGAAACTAATTTTGTAATGCAACATCCATTAATGGAGAAGTTAGCACCTAGTATGAACAAAGCTAAACATATGATTAAACAAGCTATTGAGGAATCAAGGCTTATAATTCTCAGACATCATAATGATTGTGATGGTTATTGTGGAGCATTAGCTTTAGAAGAAGTTATCATGCCAATGGTCTTAGCAGAAGATGATAGAAGACCTTGGTCTCGATTTAAACGTCTACCTATGACAACTCCCTATTATGATTATGGAGATGCACTAAAAGACTTAATGTCATTAAAAGATTCGTTAAAATTCAAAAGAAAAGCTCCTTTACTAATATTATTGGATAATGGGTGTGGGGAAGAAGACGTTCTTGCTTTAAAACGAATAAGACAGTATGATGTTGACGTTTTAATAATCGACCACCATATTGCTTATGAAAAAATTGATGATTATTGTGATGTGCATGTCAATCCAAGAGCTGTCGGTGGAGAAGGTGATATCACTGCAGGAATGCTTGGTTTTGAATTAGCAAATCAATTAGGAAAATCAAATATTCTTTATGCAGCATTTGCAGGTGTAGCTGATAAAAGTGAAGATGAATTTGTAAACCAATACTTAAAACAAGTTCCTCAAACAAAAGAGTTTTTAGAAAAAATGTCTTGGTGTTTTGACTTTGAAGCCAAAGAATTAAGATTTATGGATAATGATTGTGTGAAAGATTTTTTTAATGAAAAACAAGAAGCAACAGTTAATATTATTTGGCCAGAATTAGAAGAAAAGATAGCCACTTACAAAAGAGCAGTCCAGAAAGCTATTGAAAAAGAAGATCTTGGTAAAAAAACTTTATTAAAATTAAAACTTGATGAAGTTAGTTTAAGAGGAGATTTTCCTTCAAGAGGTAAAGTAATTGGTATTGCTCATAGATTATTTGAAGGGCCAAGAGTAACTATTGGTTATGGTTCTGATTTTGTATCTTTTAGGGTTGAGGATGTACCTTTTAAAATTACTGAAATAAAGTCTTTATTAAAGGAAAAACTTCCCTGTGGTGCAGTTTCAGGCGGTGGTCATGATTATGCCGGAACACTTAGATTCTTACCAATAGTCAAGAATGAAGTTGTAGAAATAGTTATAGATTATATTAAACAATTATAATTTGTGTTTAAGTTCTATCAACATTGAGTTTGTTTTATCAATTAAACTATTCTTAGTTGTAATGTTATAATTTATTCCGTCTGTACTTATTATGATGTCACCATCGATATCCGTTCTATAAGTTTCAATATTTATTAATCTATCAAGAACAACTTTGTGCGGAGAACTAGTTCTTTTAGCTTTATTTGTTGGAATAATTACTATTTTAGGACTTATAGCGTCTAAAAATTCTTGACTGGTAGAAGTTCTATTTCCATGATGCCCAATCTTTAAAACATCAACATCGAGGTTTTCGTCATCATTTAAAAGATCTCTTTCACCTTCTGTTTCTAAATCACCTGTGAATAGAAAGGATGCGTCTTTGTAATCTAATCTTACTAAAATAGAATTGTCATTAGTTAGTTCATTAAGTCCTTCATTGTTGTCATAAGCAACCATTAATCGAATTTCAAGTTCAGGATCGACATTGATGGTCGTATCTTTTGAGATAGAAATAAGATTTTGTTGTTTAGCGTATTTTATGTATTCTTTGTAAGCTTTTGTTTTAAATTTTAAGCCATTATCAATCACATTATCAACTTCAATTTTTTTCATTATTACATCTAATCCTCCTACATGATCATAATGAGGATGACTTGCAATAACATAATCTATTTTTTCATATCCAAGTGTTGCTATATATTTTGAAATTCTTTTTCCATGTCTTTCTTTTCCACCGTCAATTAATATTAGTTTATTATTTGGTGTTTCAATTAAATGAGAATCTGCGTTTCCGACATTGAGAAAATGAACAACTAAAGGAGATTCTTTTTCATAAGTTTTCAAAAGAGTAGTTGATGTACAACCAGTTCCAAAGTATAACATTGATGAAGCAAGAATAATTTTACCAACTGTTTTTGTTTTTTGCCACAAATAAGAACTCATAGTTTTTAGAAAAGGAATTATCTATATATAATTTTTGAACTAAAATTTAAATTTATGAATACTTTTCAAATCATTAATTCTTTTTTCTGCTGGAATACTTGTTCTGAATAAATTCCAGAAAACTCTTTGTAACCATTCAACCCATTCTTCATCTTTAATTTCATAGAATACAGCTTTTTCGCCTTTAAGCTCGCCTTTTTTATACATATCTGGATCTAGTTCTTCTCTAAAACGAGCTTCTTTATTATCAATTAAAAAGCCTCTTAGTGGTTGATAACAATGTCTGATTTCTATCATTTCTTTGCCCACACGATCATTAATTGCTAATAATTTTCGAACATTTCCAAGACCTGCAATTTCTATTCTTGAAAGAATTTTAATTTTTACTCCTTGTTTTGCTAAGTCTTCTGCCACATCAATTAATTTTTTATTATTCTCTGTTAAACTAATCCAAGAGTTGTTTCCTGAAAAATGCAGTATTTGTTTTTCTGTACTGCTTAAAAAATTTATTAAGTTTTGATTAACTGTAACATTTGTATTTGTTCTATATTCAAGAAAAGCGCTTCGTTGGTTGTCATCAATATATTGGTAGATATCAAATGGTGAGAAATCTTTTTTATCTCTTCCTTGTTCAATTTGTTTGAATAGTTTTTCTTGAAATGATGTTGAGTGAACTTTTTCTATATTATTCCAAAAAGCAATTTTTAATGCGCCACGAGTTCCTTCTCGAAAAGTTCGAAGTCCAATGGTTCCTTGTTCTTCATTAATTTGTTTTAAATATCTGTCTGCGGTTCGCCAATTTTTATCAATATACTTTGCAACTTCATCAACAGATCGAGGTTTAGAATAAATAAATTCATTTATTTTTTTATGAGTTTTTGAATCAAGAACCATGATGTGAGGATTTGTTTAATATATTAAAATCTTTCTAAAAGTACAACTATGTAACCTTAATTTTGTCAATAAGATATAATATAATTACAAGTCTATGTATTATCTTGCAAAGAATGTGATCAAAAAAATACTTCTTTGTGAGTCTAAAAAGTAGTTTGAGGTATAAAATGAGTTTGAATGAAGTAGTTGAAAGAATACAAAAATTAATGGAAAATGAAGACCGAAAAGATGTGGAGTTTAGATTTTTATTAACTGCATCGGAGCTTGGAGATGTTGCAAAATATTTGACGCATGACTCAGTATTAAATCCTGGAGCAAGACCTCATGGTTCAAGAGAGGATGAAGTTTTAGCTTATGGACAAACATTTGTTATGCTTTCAGCTTTAGCCTATTTAAGAGGCGTTTCTTTAGAAGAATCTTTTGAATTGGGTTTAAAAAATTGGGAAGATGCTGATTGGCGAAAACGAGAGGCGTTAATTGAAGATAAAGTTACAGGCATTATTGGATGTCCTGGAATTGCAGCTGGAGAAGCATATGTAACAGGACCTGGACGTAGAATGAAAGATGTACCAGAAGGAAGTATATTAGTAACTCCTTACGCGTTACCAGGAATTGCAGTACATATGGAGACAATAAATGGATTCGTAACTGATCATGGAGGTTACACTTGTCACGCAGCAAATATTGCAAGAGACAAAGGAGTTCCTTGTATTGTTGGAACTGGTAATGCAACTAAGTTAATCAAACATGGAGACACAATATATTTAGATGCGTCTGGAGAGCGAGGAGAGGTGGAGAAAAGATGAACCCACAAAAAATAATTCATAATTTAGAATTAGTAGTACAAGATTTAAAGAAAAAACATGACGATATTGCAACGCCTAAAGGAATTCGTGAAGCCATTAAATATATAATTGAATCTTCTGCAGATAAATATTATGTTCATAGTTGTGATAGAGGATTCTTAAGAAATGATGCTGTAAAAGAAATCTGTAAAACACTTAATGATTTGAAAGATGATGATACTTTTCAATATGATTTTACAGTAACATACGACCAAAAGAAAATAGGTGAATAAAATGGTTGAAGAATAATTTTTTTTTATTTTTCAATAAATTTTTAAACTTTAAAATCTGAATTTTCTTTATGTGGATTACAAAACTTCAGTTAAGACATGAAGATTGTCCTATTGTTAATCGTTGTCAGAAATTTAATGTAATTGTTTTTTCTTATCCTAGTGTTTGGTATGAAAAAAAAGATTACAAATATGCAACAACGACTTGTTTTTTTCAAAGTAATGATGAAGTTCAGAAAAAGAAATTTGTTGATGATTTAAAAGCTGATAGAAGAATTACAAACTTGGAAGTGAGCGGAGATATTTTTACTTATGAAATTAATCTTGGTAAAACGGGAGAACATGTGATGCTTTATCATACAAAACAAATTTTCTTTGTAAAACCAACTGTTAATCATTTTGATGGTCATGAATATTGGGAAGTTGCTGCTTGGAAAAAAGAAGAATTGATGAAATTTATTGAAGATTTAAAGGGTCATATGGACATTTGTAATATTCAAAAAATTGAAAGTTCGCCTTTAACTGATGTTTATTTTCCTAATGTTATGCCAAAGCTTTCTAAGAGTCAAAAGAAGGCTTTAGAGATTGCTTATCTTAATGGTTATTATTCTTATCCTAGAAATTGTTCTTTAGAAGATCTTTCTAAAATTGCAGGTGTTGCAATTTCAACGTTTCAAGAACATTTGCGTAAAGGCGAGATGAAGTTATTACCTGCGATTATTGAGTATCAAATGAAACATCCTTGACCACATAATTTCGGCTTTTTCTTTAAATGATTTCTAAAACCCGAATATATTCGGTAAAACTCTTAATATCTCTCAGTCATTTCTAAAAAATAATGAATAAAACAAATTAAAAGGTGATTTATTGTGAAAAAACTTGAAGATTATGTTGAATCGTATGAAAAAAAATATGTTGCTAAACATGAAAATTTAATTGGAGAATTAAAAATTGATTCTTATGATAAGTATTCTTCTAGTCCTGGTGTTTGGGTTAATTTGTATGAAGAAAGAACTTGGTTTCCTTTACCAAAAATTTTGGCCAGATCATTGTTGGTTAGCTTAGAAAGTAAATCAAAAGAAGAACTTTTGCAAACAGTTTTCCAAAGCTTCTCTAGACAGCATATTTATTTAGGTATTGATGAAATGAATGCTTTGTATGGTGAGTCGCTTGAAAAATATAAAACTCATTGTTCAAAAATCATTGAAGTAAAAGAACAATTAGAACAAGAAATGGGTAAATAATTTTTTTATTTTTATTTTTTTTTACCTTAAAACTCCCAACAACTTTTTTAAAACCTACAAAAAGTGAAAAACTTTTTGAGGCTCAAAAAACAAAAGCTTTTTGAAGCAACTTATTTTTCTTGCTTTAATGGCATATGAATTAATCATTACTGAGAAACCATCTGCAGCTTTGAAAATGGCAGAGGCTCTTGCCGACGGTAAAGCTATAAAAAAAAATAATAAATCTGTCCCTTATTACGAGGTTACTCATGGCGATAAAGATTTAATTATTGTTCCTGCAGTAGGTCATTTGTTTGGAGTTGGTGAAAAAGAGAAGAGTTTCAAGTACCCTAGTTTTGATATTGAATGGATTCCTACTTCTACAATGGATAAGAATGCTGCTTATTCAAAAAAATATGCTGACACTATTAAAAAACTAGCTAAAAACGCTGATTCATTCACAGTTGCATGCGACTATGATATTGAAGGAGAGGTTATTGGTTTAAATTGTGTAAAATTTCTTTGTAAACAAAAAGATGCTAATAGAATGAAGTTTAGTACTTTGACAAAAGCAGACTTGAGAAGTTCGTATAACAATAAAGCTAAGACTTTAAACTGGGGTCAAGCATACGCTGGAGAAACAAGACATTTCTTAGATTGGATGTATGGAATTAACTTAAGTAGAGCTTTAACTTTAGCAGTAAAACAAACCGGAAGATACAAAACATTGTCATCAGGAAGAGTGCAAGGTCCTGCTTTAAAATTAGTTGTAGACAAAGAATTAGAAATCAGAGCATTCATTCCAGAACCATACTGGCAATTAGAATTAAATGGAACTCTTAACAGTCAAGATATATCTGCATGGCATCATAAAGACAGATTTAAAGACCAAGAAACTTGTAAAGCAATCTTAGAAAAAGTAAAAGGAAAAGATGGAGTTGTAGACAAAGTTGATGCTGATGAGAAAAAACATTTACCACCATTTCCATTTGATTTAACTACATTACAAACAGAATCATACAGATGTTTAAGAATTAGTCCAAAAGAAGCATTAGCTTTAGCTCAAAAATTATACTTGGCAGGATTAATTTCATATCCAAGAACAAGTTCTCAACAATTACCTCCTGCAATTGGGTATTCAGAAATTCTAACAAAACTTCAAGGAATTCCTAATTATAAAGATTTATGTGCAGATTTACTAAAAACTAAACTTGTTCCAAACAACGGAAAAAAGACCGACCCTGCGCACCCGGCGATTTATCCAACAGGCTCACTTCCAAAAGAATTAGATGAACGAGAACAAAAAGTATATGATTTAATTGTAAGAAGATTCATGGCAACTTTTGGAGAAGTAGCATTAAGAGAAACAACAACTATTAAAATTGATATTGAAAAAGAAATTTTTGTTGTGAAAGGAACTTTAACAACAAAACCAGGTTGGTATAAATATTATGGAGATCATGTAAAATCAAAAGAAGAAGAAGTTCCACCAACAAAAGCAGGAGATGCATTAATTACAAAAGAAATAACCAAACATGACAAAGAAACAACTCCACCAAGAAGATTCACACCATCATCAATTATTAAAGAATTAGAAAAAAGAAATTTAGGAACTAAAAGTACTCGTGCACAAATTGTAGATACTCTTTATCAAAGAGGATATGTACAAGGAACTTCTTTAGAAGCAACAGAATTAGGAATACAAGTTGTTAGCACATTAGGAAAACATTGTCCAAAAATTCAAGATGAAGATTTAACAAAACACTTTGAAGAAGAAATGCAAGAGATTAGAGAAGAAAAAAAGAACGAAAAAGAAATTTTAGAGGAAGCAAAAGAAGTGTTAATAAAAATACTAAAAGATTTTAAGAAAAACGAAAAAGAAATTGGCGAAGAAATGATTACTGCTTACCAAGAGTCAGAAAATAAACAAAATACTGTTGGAAAATGTTTAAAATGTGATGACGGAACTTTAATGGTTAGACGAGGAAAATTTGGACGATTCATAGCTTGTGATAAATATCCTGACTGTAAAACAACTTTTAATATTCCAAACACAGGATTCTTAAAAACAACAGATAAAACTTGCGAACATTGTAGTCATCCAATAATAAAACTTTCAAGACCAAAAAAAATACCGCAAGAGTTATGTATTAATCCGGATTGTCCTGGTCGACAAACAGAGAAACCAACAGAAGAAGAAGCAGAGAAAGAAGGAAGTCAATGTCCAAAATGTGAAAAGGGCACACTTAAACTAAGAAAATCTATTTATGGAAGCTTTTTTGGATGTACTAGTTATCCAAAATGTAAATATACGGAGAAAATAGCTAATGGAAATTCCGACGAAAAAAATCAAACTGAGTAAAGAAACAAAAGAGATTATTCTTACTGCTCAAACAAATGAGTTAACTGAGTATTACATTTACAAAAGACTAGCTAAAGTTAGTAAAAATCCTTCTAATAAAGAAATTTTAAATCATATAGCCGAAGATGAATTAAGACATTGTGAAATTTGGAAACATTATACTGGAGAAAAAGTTAAACCAAAAAAATTCAAAATTTGGTTTTATTATTTCATTGCTCAATTCTTAGGTTTAACATTTGGAGTTAAATTAATGGAGAAAGGCGAAGACATGGCACAAAAAAATTACCACAAATTATCAAAAGTGGTACCTGACGCTGAAAAAATTGAACGAGAAGAAAGCGAACATGAAAATGAGTTAATAAATTTAATACAAGAACAAAAATTAGACTATGTTGGTTCAATGGTTCTAGGATTAAATGATGCACTTGTAGAATTAACGGGTGCAATAGCAGGATTAACATTTGCATTTCAAAATACAAACACAGTTGGAATTGCAGGATTAATTACTGGAATTGCGGCTTCATTTTCAATGGCTGCTTCAGAATACTTATCAAAAAAAGCAGAAGGAGAAGAAAAAACTGCCTTTAAAGCTTCAGTTTATACAGGAATCGCCTACATATTCACTGTTTTCTTATTAGTATTGCCTTATTTTGTAGTAAAAAACCCTTTTTGGGCTTTAGCAACAACTCTTGTAATGGCAGTAATTATAATATTCTTATTCACATTCTATATTTCAGTAGCTAAAGATTATAATTTTAAGAAACGATTCTGGGAAATGGCAGGAATAAGTCTTGGAGTTGCAGCATTATCATTTATAATTGGAATATTAATAAGAACCTTTTTACACATAGAAATATAAGATTTTATCAGTAATCTTTATAAACAAACCGATACTCAACAAGTTTAATTTATGGGGCTATAGGGTAGCTTGGTCCATCCTTTCAGGTTTGGGACCTGAAGACCCCGGTTCAAATCCGGGTAGCCCCATCCCAAAACTATATAAAGGGACATTAATTTCAAAGCATAAAATGGCAAGAAAAGGAACAGGTTCAGCAAAAAGATACGGATCTAGATACGGAAGAAGACTTAGAGAACGAGTTCAAAAAGTCGAACAAGAACAGAGAAAACTACATGTTTGTCCTTATTGTAAATACGAAAAAGTTAAAAGATTAGCTATTGGTATTTGGCAATGTAAGAATTGTAGCATTAAATTCACTAGTAAAGCTTATACTGTTGCAAAAGCACCAGTTATTAAAATTCAAGAGGAGGCTGAATAATGGCAACATACAAATGTTTTAGTTGTAACAAAGTCATAAATGAAGCTCAAATTAAAAAAAGAGTGAGATGTCTTTATTGTGGTTCGAAAATAATTTTTAAACAAAGAACTACATCTACTAATGTTAAGGCAAGATGAATCTTAAATCTGAGATTATTGTTGAAGAAGACATTGGCAATATCCAAGAATTATTTGTTCCTGAAGATAAAGAATTTTCAAATAAAAGAGCATCTTATACAATAACTAAAGAAAAACAAAAACTTATTTTTAAAATTCAAGCAAAAGATGAAACTGCTTTAAAAGCAGTTAAAAGTTCCATTAATAAAAATCTTACAATCTACAAAAAAGTCAAGGCGTTAACAAAATGAAACAACAAAAAGCAAAGCTTTTTGAGTTCCAAAACTCTAAAAAAGCTTTGTTATAACAAAAAGCAAAGGCTTTTTGTATTCCATAATTAATGAGGAGAAAATTATGAAACCAGAAACTCAAGAAAAAATTAATCAATTACAAGTTCTTGAGCAAAATTTACAAAGTTTTTTATCTCAAAAACAACAATTTCAAACTCAACTTGCAGAAGTTGAATCAGCTTCTAAAGAATTAAAAGGTTCAAAAGAATCATATAAAATAGTTGGAAACATCATGGTTTCTGTTGAGAAAAAAGATTTAGAAACAGAATTGAGTTCTAAAAAAGAAATGCTTGAATTGAGACTGAAATCAGTTGAAAAACAAGAAAACAAAATTAAGCAACAAGCAGATGATCTTCAAAAAGAAGTACTTGCTGAAATGCAGAAAAACAAGAAGTGATTAAGATGGATTTACAGGATGTTATTGATGAACTAAACGACCTGGAAGAAGATTCTTCAGTTCCAAAAAATGTTAAAGCTTGCTTATCTCAATTAATAGTTGAATTAAAAGGTGATAAAGACCTTTCTTTAAAAGTAAATAAATGTTTAAGTCAATTAGATGATATAGGAGAAGATGTTAACATACCTCCTTTTGTTAGAACAAGAATTTTTAGTGTTGCAAGTATGTTAGAAGCAATCAATTAATTTTTTCTTTTTAAAATAATTTCATTCTTACTAAATATTGAATTAGGAATAATAATTAAATCTTTTTTAGTAGTTTCAATTTTTGTTTCTAATAAATTAATCTTAAGAATTTTTCCTTCTAAATTTTTAATTTTAATTTTATCTCCTTCTTTTAAATAATTCTTTCGTTTTAAAGAAAAACCTGCAATTAAATTAGGAACAAAATCTTTTATAGCTAAAAGGAAAGATATTACGACCATTAAAATAATTGCTGCAAAAACCATATTTAATACGAATGTTGTTAGACCAAGACTATTCAAAGCCATGACAACAGCTATGAAATAAATAAAGTAAGCTGTGAATTTTGTTAAGAAGTTTTCAAGTGAAAATTCAAAACCAGTAGTTTTTTTAAAACCTTTATCTAGTTCAACTTCATGAAGAATTCTATAAAGTATTTTACTTAGGATCCGACCGATTATGAAACCAATTAATAGAATGATTATGCTGGTTGCTAATCGTAACATTAAAGGATTAATTACTTCGAAAATACTTGTTACATCTTGAACTATTGTCATATAAGGCCATAAAGAAAGTGTCTATTTAAAGTTTATCAAAAAATTTAGTTTTTGGGAAATTTCACACATAAAGATTTGTTTCGTTTTTGATTGTATAAAGTTTACTTTAATTCGGCTTTTTCAATAATTAAAGTTGCACAATTTTCATCTTCTTCAACAACTTTACTTTTTTTAATTACAATTTTTTTATCAAAACAAGGTCCGTCTAAAACAAGCGATTCAAATTCGCCACCTTCACCTGCAACATTAAAACCTATTTTATCTTTTAACACAACAAGATCATCAATTAGCTTTTGAGTAATTGGTTTATTTAGCCAGTTTTTATCTAAACCATCAGCAGCGATTTTGGTCATAATAAAAGTGAATCCTTCTCTTACAACTTCTCGCATTTCAGTTTCCTGATTTATATGCCATAAAGGATGAAATAATTTAAGAGATAGTTCATCGGCTATTTTTTCAACTCGTTCTCGTTGATAATTAGAAAACAACGCTCCAGTTACAATTCCTTCAATTCCATATTCATCTTTTGCTTTCTTAATTGCAATCTTTAAATCTTCTAATTCTTTTTCTTTTTCGCCTTTAGTTTTATGAATTATAATTGGAACATTCATCGCTTTTGCTTGTAATTTTGCTAGTTCAATAGTTGGAGTGTGAAACATGTATGAATCAAGATTATCACTGTCAATAGTTATGAAACATTCAATAGAATAATTTTGTCTAAGCATAGTGTAAGCAGCATATATACTATCTTTACCAGTGCTAACTAAAGCTCCAAGTTTAACATTATGACTTTTGTAAAAGGTTCTAAGATAATCTGATTTTCTTTTAAAACCATTATTCTTAGTTAATTTAATTAAAGCTTTATGAAAATTACTACCATATTGAGCAGCTTTCTTTTTTCGCCATACAAAGTCGCCTTTTAAACCCATTTTTTCAGCAACTAATCTAAGAATATATTTTTCATGACCTTTTGCAATTTTATATTTTTCAGGAATTTTCAAAGCATAATTAACAAGCTCTTTATCAAGAAGTGGAATTCTTAACTCTAATTGATTATACATAGTTACAACATCATCTCTATACATATCGCGTTCATACATCTTTAACAAGCCAGAAACGCATTCTTTATTGATATTATTGGATTCTTTATGTCGTTGGTACCCTGCAAAGATTTCTTCACTTCCAAGACCTGAGAAAATTACTTTACAACCATCTTTCTTAGCTTGTTCACAGGCAGTATAGAATGGAAGTGCAACTCCAACCTTTACAACATTAGAATCCTCAATTAAAGGAACGATTTTTTTTAAATACTTTGGAACATCATTTAATTTAATTTTCACAATTTTTAAATCAAGATCTAATTGTTTAGCAATTATTTTTGCATATGTTACGTCTGCTGGTTCTTTAAAATTAGGTTCGTCAAGAGCTGCAGTGTAACAAGTAAACTTAAACCCAAGCTTTTTCATAGTATAAGCTAAAAAAGTTGAATCGATTCCACCAGAAAATAAAATTCCAAATTTTCTATTAGGAATTCTTTTTTCAACAGCTTTTAGTAATAAATCTCCAACACGATCCTTGATTTTTTCTAAGCTATCTTTAATTTCGGGTTTGATGGTAAAAAATTTTCTTTCAATAAATCTAAGTTCATCTTTTTTTAAATCATATTCTAAAATTTTTCGTGGATTTAATTCATTAATATTAATAACTCCTAATTTTTCTAAAGCTTTTTTTTCAGAAGCAAAATAAAAACCATTTGCATGACTATACCAAACTGGTTTAATGCCTATAATATCTCTGGCTATGAATAATTTATTTTTTGACAAATATGCAAACGCATAAACACCATCTAATTCATCAAGAGTATTTTCATTGACACCTTTTTTTTGCAATAATTTGAATAATAGTTCAGAATCATTTTTTGCTTTAAATTCATATTTATCATTTAACTCTTTCCAATTATAAATTTCACAGTTTGAAACAAAAATTTCTTTGTCTATTAAAGGTTGTTTAACTCGACCAACAATAGAATGTAAACAATGACCTAAAGAAAAATCATCTTTATTATAAATTCCTTTTGCGTCTTTACCTCGGTTTTTAAGAATTTTTAATCCGGTTTCAACTAGCTTAGATGAATTAACTCTTCCAAAAACTCCAATAATTCCGCACATAAGAATAAAAAACAGAATATGTTTTAAAAATCTTTATGAATAATTATTAACAAAATGAATAGAAAGGAAGGTTTCAATCGCGTCTAATATTCAACACATAATTTTTCCCTTCTAGTGAACCGACGAGAGAATCAAATTCCTCCTGTACTTAGATTTTAAGCTTGGCTCCCAATTTTTCTTTTTCAAGTTGTTTCTCTCACCACTTGAATAGTTTTTATTGGCATTGTAGTCCTCCGAAAATTCTTACTCATCAAAATTGGCCGTAACCAACATTGATCTTTTCTTAAAACCATTTCTAGGAAAGTTCCAAATTATGCTTTAGCGTCGAAAATCTTCTGCGATCTCCGCCCCCACAATAATATTAAAGTAATCTTGCTTATAAAGGTTTACAAAAACTTATCAGTGACAACTTTTAAATAATTGAATCTATTCTCTATAAACATGGAACAATATTGGATGCCAAAAGAATTAGATCTTGAAAATTTAAGAATTTGCTTGGATAATTACAAACTTAATAAATTATATATTCGTGATTGTGGCGGTTATAGAGAAGATGGATCTTATAGAATATCTGGTGAACAAAAAGTTAATATTAAATTTAACGATGATAAAGTTCTTGATTTCAAAAAAAACGAATCAGGTTTGTTGTTAATTATTGATTCAGAAGAAATATTTCATTTTCCTTTAAATAAAACTCATAATGGTTTTTCCTTAGCTTATGATCGTCGATATGATGATGGAAGAATAGTAATGCTTTCTGGAGGCTTAAATCCTTATGACCCCGAACTGCCTGAACCTAAAACTTCAAAGTTAAGAAATGTTTGGGATTCTCTTTTGGTCGAACTTACTTTTGAAGGGAGAATAGATTTAAAATTTCATTCTTGGAAAGAAGAACCTTATTTGAAATATTGGACTATTGATATTAAGTAGCTTTAAATATTTTAATGAACTTCTTATTATTATGGAACAATACTGGACTTCAAAAGAATTGATTTCTGAAACATTAAGGACTTGTTTAGATAATTATAAGCTTTTAAAATTTCATATAAGAGATTGTAGAAGTCATGGACTAAAAGTGAATATTAATTTTGACCACGAGCAAAAATTTGATTTTAAATATACAAATTCAGATATTTCATTCATTGTAGACTCAGAAGAAGTAATAAAATTAACAACAGATGATGCTTCTGGATTTTCATTAGCTTACCACAGAGAAGATGCAGAAGGACAGTGGATATTATTACAAAAAGGAATTGATCCTTATGATCCTAAACTTCCAGAACCCAAAACTTCGATGTTAAGAAATATTTTTGATTATCATGAAGTTGAGATTATTTTTGAAGGGAGAATAGATTTAAAATTTCATTCTTGGTGGAAAGAACCACATTGGAAGTATTGGACTATAAAGGTCTAAACAACTTCATATTTTACAATAAAGCAATCTTTTACGGATTTTACTTTTGTAAAACTAGAAAGTTTTTCTTTTACTTGGTCTGAAGAAATATTTGCTTCTAGTTTCTCATTATATTCAATACTTAAGAATTCTGGATTATCAAAGTTAGCTGAGTTAGAAAGTTTTGAAAAAATGTACTGGTCTGAAAGTAAATATTTATCACCTTCTTTAACTAAATAATTTTTTTCTTTTAATGAAGCAGGTATTTCTTCACTAGTTACAACTTTATTTGAAAATACTTTTCGTAAAACATTTACTTCTTCATTGTTTAACTCATTTAATTCAGGAAGTTTTTTACAAATAAAATTATCTTTATTAACAACAACTGAGCCTTCAATCATTTCAATTAAAACATTGAATTCTTGTCCTTTTTCATCACATGAAGCAAGAACTGCAGGAATCAAGACAGTTTTTATAGTTACTTCTTGTTCAGCCATTAGTTTGATATCTTTTATGCTAGTGCCAGGTTTAATAACTGGTAACATTTCTTGGTTTTCAAACTCTTTAATTTCATCTATTACATCTTTTCTTTCTTCAAGAATATTAACTGCTTCACCACCATGAGCGCTTTTTCTAGTTCGAATATTTACAAATAATGGAATGTCAACAATACCTGCAATAATTGCAGAACCAATAGCTAAATTTTGAATTTCTTTTTCAGATTCTGCAGTAATTCCTTCAACAGAGTTTGAAATTGCTTTTAAGTCGTTTGGATTAGTAACTTTTAAAATTATTTGAGTTGTACATTGACTAAGAATAGATTTATCAACTCTTGCAGGTCTTTGACTAATAGCGCAAAGTCCTAAACCAAATTTTCTTCCTTCACTAGCAATAGTTCTTAGAATCTTTGAACTCTTTGTTTCACCAAAGCTTCTTTCAGGACAGAAATTATGGCATTCTTCTAAAATCAAGAAGAATGGAGGAATTTCATTTTTCTTTCGTAATTCGAATAAATCTTTACAAAGTTTGTAAACAATAATTTCTTGAATATCAGGACTCATTCCTTTTAAATTAATAATTGAACAAGAACCTGATTTAATTAATTCTGAATATTGTGTTGGTGAATCAGAAAAAATCTCTAAATTGTTTAAGTATTCAATAACATTAATGATATTCCATTTAGCTGCACTTTCATCTTGTTCAAGTTCTAAAAGTAATTGATTAAAATTTAATTTATCAATATTTTTTAAAGCGCTATACAAAACACCAAGTTGAGTGCTTGAAAGTTTTGTTGGAAGTAAATGAATTAATTCAGAATGAGAAATATCTTTAGTTAATTTTAAAGGTTTGACATTTGGATTAATTTTTTCATCACCAAATTCATTAATGTCATAACCTTTTGGTTTAAGTCCAAATTTTGCAAGTCCTTCAGACTCTTTAGTATTCTCTTCTTTCATCTTAGAATACTCTCCATGAGGATCGATGATTAAAAGCGGAATTTTTTTATCTAGAATTTCTTCTACTAAAACTCCAACTGTATAAGATTTACCAGCACCAGATTTTGCCAGAACTGCTGCGTGTTTAGTTAATAATTTTTTTAAATCAAGATGAATGTCGATGTCTCGACCTTCAAGCTTTCCAATAAACCCGCCTGTTTCTCCTGCATCAAGTTGTATAACTTCTTTTATGAAATCATCTTCTGCTTCAAGAATTTCAGTTCCTGGCTCAAAAGGAATTCTGATTTGTTTAATTTTTCCGTCTTTATCTTTGTAGCCAATAATTTTACATTTAGCAATACTTCCATCTTTATCTTTTTCAATTTCAACAATTTGACATAGAACATAATCATAAGCTGTATGATAAACTTGGATGTATTCGAACTTCTTAGTCTCCTTTTCAATTTTAAAACTGAAGTCGGTAGTAGTGACTTTACCAATGATTCGACCAAGTATCATGAAAAAATAGAACTAGTTACTGTTTATTAATATTACGATATGAAAAAATAAAAAAATTAGTTTGAATCACCAATTGCATCTTCAATACAAGTTAAGAGAATTGCGTGTTCTAAAGGAATCTCGCTGTTAAGATCTTTAACAGTTATGACATATTCATCTCCAAATAATTCGAATTGTTTGTCAATATCATAATCTTCGTGTCCTTGATTATCATTAATTTTGTGTCTACCAATAAGACTTTTCCCAAGTTTGTCTGACCTTCCAACTTCTTGTTTGTTAGCATCCAAGAAATGAAAAATGTATTTTATTGAAAGTTTCCCGGATATTGTTTCACCAATATAACCAGTGGTATTTTCAAATGCGTCTTCACAACGAGCATTTCTATTAAATGTTAAGAATCTTTTTTCTTCTTGCTCCGAACCTATGACTTTTCCGTCAAGTGTTGTTAATGTGAATTTATCTCCGACTAAACTTTCAAAGAATCGAATATTTTTTCCGCTCACAGTTGCAACTCTTTGTCCATCAGCAAATATTTTATAATCTCGACCTTTATTAATGACCATTTCTTCAACTACGATTTTGTTTGCAGAACGAAGTTTTTGTTCGTAATCAATGTTTGGGTCTGCTGATGGTGTGCAACCCATATAAAGCATTGTTGCAGCGGTTGTTAATGTTAAAAAAGCATTTCTTAAAAAAGACATATTTTGATTCCTCCGGGTAATATTAGTATTTAGTAATGAAAGATTGTTTAAATAGGTTTGGAGGTATATTTGCCAGATAGCCTTATTTTAAGCTTAAAAAATGCGAAATTTAACTGTATAAACCTATTTAAATATGTGCTTATTACCAAATAATATGAGCATAATTAAAACTTGGAACACTGTATCATTTAATTTAGAACTAATTGTTGACTTTGATTATCACATGCATAATAAAGAGAATGATAGAAAACTTCATGAAGTTACTGATAAAGTAAGAGCAACAGTTGCAGACTTATATCCTGCAATAAAGTTTTCTGATTGGAATACTGTAAGTGGACATTATGGTGGGAAAAATAAAGGTCCTGCATTAGTTGGTACGACTGATATAAATACTTTTAAAGAAGTCTTTGGTGAAAATGTAAAAAAAGGAATTTCTATAGATTTTGTCCCTTTTACTATTGTTCCTATTCCTCTTGGTGTTTATGCTAAATGGTATCAAACAGGAGATTTGATTATTCCTGATTCTTTAAATGATACTGTTAAAGGAGTATATCTTCAAAGATTAGCTAAAGGTTCATTTGCTGAATTAAAGTTAAAAGTTCCAAAGAATGCAATGAAATATTAGAATTAGTTCCAAATTCAAAGATTAATTAATAAAATGAATATAAAACCACAAGAAGAAATGACTCAAGAAGAGCTTGACAATGAAACTACTTTAGAATATCAATTTAGAAAAGTTTTAACTGGTGGTCAAAATTGGATTCATAAAGAATCTCCAATTTCATCTTATTCTGATGAAAATTTAAATATTAAATTACCACAATTATCTGCTTATATGGAGTTTGCAGGAGATTATTTCGGATTAACAGCATTTCCTTTATTGCGTTTATTTCAAGAACAAAATATTGATGCACTTATCGAAGCAGAATATTCTGAATTAACTCCTGAAGCATTAAAAGAATGGGAGCAATTCAAAAAAGAAGAACCGAATTCTGCATGGATTATGGACTCTGACCATTATTGGAATGATATTGCAAAAGAAATTTTTGTCAATGAAGAAGATTTTAACAATAGTGCAATTTTTAGAAAAGGTATGAAGTTGTATGGAGAAAACCATTATAAACATCAACCAGGTTACGTAGCTTTTCATCTTTATGCAGACCCTAAAAAATTACAGGATACTTATGGTAATATAGGACTTAGTCTTTGGTCTGTTGAAAAATTGGAAGAACGAGAAAAAGAAGGCGAAGCATTCAGAAAAGCTCTTTTTTCAGGAGATACTGATACATTAGGTTCATTATTTGCAAAAGGTATAAATTCTGCTTTAGAATCTAAAGGAGATGAGAGTGTATCTCAAGAACAAACAGATGAAATATCTGCAAAACTAGCTGCAGTGTTACTTGCTTGTACAGAAACTAACAAGCCTAAAACTAAAAATTAATTTTTTCTAAGTCTTTTTTTAACAAAATTTAAAAAAGAATATCCTTTTTAATAACTAACTCAAAATAAGGAGGTCATAATCATGGCAGATGAAACAAAAGCAGAAAATATGGGTAGTAAAGATGAACAAATAGGTTTTCACAAAGGAGCACTTAGCACATTAGCAAAAGAAAGAGAAGAATTAGCAAGAATCTTACAAATTGTTGAACAGTTAATGCAAATGCACATTGGTGGTTTAAAAGAATTAGGTGTGGATCTTCAAAAACAAGCTGAAGATATAGCAAAAAATATACCTAAAGAAAATAAAAAACCTATCGAAGATATGTTATAAATTTTTTTTAATTAGTTTAAATCTCTTATTTTAAACTTGCCAACAGATTGTCTGTTGAGCATTTTTTCTTTAGTATTTTACTATATTCTTTTAAACTAATTTTATTTTCTAATCTTTAATATGATAGAACGTACTTTTTTTGATGAAGAACTTAAGAATGAAGTCTATGAATTAAGAGAGGATATTAAACCTTTTAAAGGTGTAAAGTTAAAAAAATCTGATCTTATTAAATTACAAGATATTTTATCAGTTGATAGACAAGAATTTTTAAGAGATAAATTATTAGCAGAAACTGCTTTTGCTAGTACTGCATTAGAATCATTTACTAATGACTACGTAAAACATCATTTTTTTCTTGATAAACATGAATCGCCATTACTAGAAAATACTCTTTCATATAAACTATTATTAGAAGGGAGATGTGGATCTTGTAATCATATTTCTGTTCAAGAAAGTCAACCACATAAAGTTATTACTGACCATCAACTTATGCCATATTTAACAAGAAAACAAAACTATGTTAAAGATGATAAAGGTTGGGAATTACCTGATTCAGTTGCAATTGGTTTAACTGGAATTTATCCTATTTGTGAAACACCAGATTGTTTTTTAGAAGGAAAATTAACTGAGTTAGTTACTTCAAGAAATAGAATTATTTTAGATCATAATAATTTATACAACATAGTGTTTTATTCTCAAAGAGAAAAATCTGATGGAAGCGGTCGAGATAAGTTTATTGATTTAATTCTTGGAATTAGAGATAATTTCTTTGACCGACTAGCAGCAAGATTTGTTGTTGAAAGACCTGAAGATGTATATAATATAGTTGAAAAATTAAAAAAACGACGACCAAAAAAGATTTCTTATAAGCCAAATGGTATTATGCCTGAGAAATATTCTGATTTTGCAGAAGCTCAAAAAGAACATGAAATACCCGTTATTTTTGAAGAAGAAAGAGAATATAGGAAAAAACAAGATTACTATGCAGTACACATGGCAGTTCCTTGGTCTTGGACTGATATTGAAGTTCAAATAAAAACTCATACATGGCATCATATAGCTGAACATACAGTTGATTTAGAACATAAACGAAGACTTGAAAGAAAAGAACTTGTAAGGCAAGAAGAATGGGGTGCTTTAGGATTCAAACTTAGAGAATATTTAACACCTGTATTTGCAAAGTATGATTTTGTTAATTATTTACAATGATAAGTCTTCTGGATTTAGGAACATAATTGAATAATTCTCCTTCTTTAATATTACCACAACCTAAAAAATCATTTTTATGTTTAACAAGAACAAAACCTTTCAACTCAGTATCAACATTGAAATCTTCGCCTTTCAACCATTTATTCATTTCTTCTTCAGTAATTTCTAAAATATTTTTTTTAGCTTTAGGTCCAACAATTTGACTACCTTCAATACTAGGTCTAAAACCATTCTTATAAGTTCCAAGATACATTCCAAGCGAATCAATTCGTAAAGCTTCTAAATCTACTCGAGAAATATCTCTATTAATAATATAAACTTTAAACTTTTTATTAATTAAAAATACGCATTCAAGTTTTTCTTCATATCCAAACTGTTCATTTAAAAGTTTAAGAATTCGTTTTACTTCTTTTGAATTAAGGATTTTTAAATTTTGCATTATACGCCCCAAACAGGATTTCTTTTTCGATGAATTTCTGCAATTTCTTTTAGAATTGTTATCTCGTCTTTTGTAAGGTATTCTGTTAATTTTTTTATTTTTCTAAAATCTCCTTCAGGAATATCCGAATATACAAAATCTCCTTCATCGATTTGTCTACCAGCAGTAACATTAGGCATTGAAGCTGCGACTTGTCGTCCTTTAGTAACGGTAGTTAAATTATCTCCTTCAGATTGTAATGCTTTAACAGTTGTAATATGAACTCCATTACTCTTCATCAAAGGAGTATTTGCTTTTAAAACTCCAATTAATACTTCAACTCCTGCAATACAAGGATTACTTTGTCTAAAAATACAATTTCTTAAGATTTCAAGTTTACAAGGTCTGATGAGCACATCAAGTTTTTTTGATTCTAATTCTTTCTTTGTATTAATTTGCCATTCTTCAAAGTCTTCAATTAATTTATAGATAATATTATTAGTTAAAACTTTAACAAATTTATTTTCAGTTCTAGCTTCATCAGTTACACTAAATCCAAGAATGACTGCCTGCAAAGGATCTTTTTCATAATTGCTTTCTGCTTCAGAATAATCTTTTTTTGTAATATTTCCAATGGTTGCTTTTCTGATAGGAATTTTTTTCTCTTTTAAGATGTTAATCATAGCTTCTAAACTACCAATAGTGTCTGCTTTAATAAGAATTCCAGCACCATCTGTTTCAATAAGTATGTCTTCAACTTCACTCATTAAATCTGCTTTAACAGCTTCAACATCTTTAGGGTCGCATGAAACAAGTGGCATTCCAGCAATAACTGAATCTAGTTCTGGAGCTGCAATTTTAACACCTATTGCTGCACTAACACTTTTTACAGTTTTGAATTTACTTTTTTTATCACGCATATCAGATAGTGCGTGAGGTTCAAGTAAAGCTCTAACTTTAGTAACAATAGGATTGTTTAAAGAACCAATTACAATGGTGTCATTAGTATTTAAAGTTCCGTCATAAATAATTGCATCGACAGTTTTTCCAAGTCCTTTTTCTTCTTTTACTTCAAGAATGGTTCCTTTTGCTCTACCAGTTGCATTAATTTTTAGAGTTTTTTCTAAATATTTTTGAGCTAAACCAGTAATAACCATTAACAATTCTTGCATACCAATTTGTTGGGTTGCTGAGCAAGGAATAATTGCAACTTGTTCTGTGTAACTGCTAACTCGGTCAAATCTTTCAGCTACTAATTTGAATTTCTCATGTAATTGACCTACTAATTCATACATTTTAGTTTCAATACTTTGTTGAACATTAGCATCTTGAGCAGCAATATCTCCAAGTAAAGAATCTTTAACTTTTCGATAACCGCCAATGACATCTATTTTGTTAGCTGCAATTATGAAAGGTGTTTTTGAACTTTTTAAAATTTCAATTGCTTCGATTGTTTGAGGTTTAAATCCTTCATTAATATCAACAACTAAAATAGCTATATCTGCTAAGCTTCCTCCTCTTTTTCTAAGAGTTGTGAACGCTGCGTGTCCTGGAGTATCAATGAATAATAATCCTGGAATTGTAAACGCCATTTTTAAGCTTTGAAGTAAAGCGCCACATTTTTTTTGAATAATATGTAAAGGCATAATTGAAGCTCCAATTGCTTGAGTAATAGCTCCTGCTTCACCAGCAACAATATTGCTACCTCTAAAAGAATCTAAAATTGATGATTTTCCATGATCTACATGTCCCAATACTGAGACAATAGGACTTCTTGTCGCCATTATGCAAAGTAATTATAAACCCTTTATAAAAGTTTTTGGGTTGATTTTTCGTTAAGTTTAAATACGAGGGCTGTAGAAAATGGTCTATGAACTCTAATTTGATTATTTCCTTAGTAGGCATTTACCTCTTCGTTGTATTTGTCTTATCAAGATTAATAATTCCAAATTTAGGATTTAAAAGAACAAAACTTCCATTAAAAATTCCTTCTTCAATGCAAAAAACTATTGATTATTTGAAGAAACGGTCTAAAAATAAACAAGAATTTTTGAAAAAATCTTTTGTTTTCATAACTAAGAAGTTTCATGGAGGTAGAAAATATGCTGTTCTTAAAGTTCATGAATCTTGGAAACCTTTAAGTTCTATTTGGGATAAAGGTGGGTTTGCTAATTGTATGTGGATGAATTATATGCTGAGAGTATTTTTGATAACAAGCGGGTTCTTCACAGAAGAAGATATTAAGATTAAACATACGTTCATAAATTTTAATATTCATCAATATTTGAAAGTTAAAGTTGGTAAACGTTGGATTTACATTGATGCATGGGCGAAAGTTTATGGATTAAAATTTGGTGAAAAACCACCTTATTTTATATGATTTTTTGATAAACTTTATATAGTTTTAATTCTAAAATTAGTTTATAATAATTATTAATTAAAAATTTTCGAGGTATATTATAATGAAAAAATTTACTTTAACTATGTTTGTTCTGTTGGTTTTTACAATGATTTTTACTGGTTGTGACTTTGGCGCAATTTGTGGTGATGGTTACTGTGATTCTACTGAGAGATTCATGGATAATTGTCCACAAGATTGTAATATTGTTGTGCCTGTTTCATGTGAAGAAACAGATGGTGGTTTAGATTATTATCAACAAGGTACGACTTACTGGAAAGGTCTAGCATCTACTGATTTTTGTATTAATTCTGATGCTATAATGGAATATTACTGTGATGAAGATAATTTAGGAGTTTCAATTGAAACTCTTTGTACTAATGGTTGTGTTGAAGGTGCTTGTTTACCTGAATATGAACCTGATGAATGTATTGACTTTGATTCAGGATTGAATTATTTTGTATCGTCTCATATAACTGTTGAAGAAGAAGTGATGTCGGATTATTGTGACGGGGATGTTGTTTTAGATTATTTCTGTAGACCTGATGGTGGACCTGCTAGTATGAGTTATTATTGTGGCGATGCTGCTAGTACTTGTATGAATGGAGCATGTGTTCCTCACTTTTATACTAATGAAGTTGCAACTGCACAGATGCATTGGGGAGATTTTTTACCATATGAATTTGGAACTCTTAATGAATTAAATTTTGGATTACTAGCTTCAACTCAATTTATGAATGAAGAAACAGGTGAATTTTTTGCAATTGAAGATCTGAGAATAGATGTTCCTTATGCACAAGTTCAATATACTATACCTGATCAATATAATTATGATGGTCCAAGACTAAGTCTTGAATTAGACGATATTTATGATGTACCATATATGCATTTTGGAGTTGAATTTGAACCTACATTAAATTTCTTTGAAGTGAATAAAAATGAACATATTGGTTTTTTTGGAAAAGAATTTGTTATTAAAAATATTGAATCTGGTGATGAATTAGTTTTTTATGAAACAACTAAAGAATTTGTTGCTTATATGTCTGTGCCTTTATTATTTGAATATGATGGAGAAAGTTATGAAGTTCAAGTAATAGGTGCGAATAGTGAGGAAGGAGAAGTTCATCTAAAAGTAAATAATGAAGTTGAATCTTTAGGCGTTGATGATGAAAAAACTATTGCTGGTTTATCAATTATTGCTGAAGAAATATTTATATCAGAGCTTGTTGAAGAGTCTGCTTCTGTAAGATTTGCAATTATTGATCATGAATGGAACTTTGGAGATACACATAATCAAATGAATCCTTTAATGATAGATTCTGAAGATGTAGATGGAATTCAAATAATGGTAACAATGTGGGATGTTAATACAATTCATCAAATTGATTTTTGGATTAGACCTGATCAAATAGAAAATCCTATTACTGAAGATGATTATGATTATTTAGAATTAGGAGATATTTTTGTTGACCCTTTATTTGGATTTGAATTAGAATTCTTAGCAGCCATACCTGATTACTATGAAAATAGAGATTATATTGGTTTGAATGCTTATGGGGAGGAAGTAGTATTTTCATTTACAAATATGTTAGGTGATGAATATCAACTTGAATTATATCAAGTTCATTTACCAACAAATAGCGTTGTATTCCCGTCTTATAATCAAGAAGAAGGATTTGGTGTTTGGCAAAGTAATATTCCAAGAGATGCGATTTTTATATTAGAAGATGATGTTGATGGATTACCAGTGTCAAAAGTTTTTGAGTTTAATCGTTTAATTGGAAATAGTTCTATTGTATTTACAGATCTTGCTACTGGAGGTACAATGACTGTTGAAAGTGGTGATGAAATATTGAATACTGGTGTGAATGCATATGTTGATGGAAATAGTTTGTATTTTTCAGAACCGACAAAATTACGTGTTTATACTGATTCTTCAACAGTAGTACAGTTTAGTGATGCTTCTGAACCGACAATTTTAGCAAATATTACATATATGGAAATTGTTTTAAGAACTGAAACTTCTGGATTAGAAGATTCGTTTTATTCGCTTGTAACCTATAACCAAGTTATAGATGAAATGCAAATATCGCAACCTTATAGTTGGAGTGGAGATTCAGCAGTTGATGTTGATGGAGATGTGCGAACAGGTATTTCTGCTCACGGAACTTATTATATGCATGAATGGGAAGATTATTCAGAATTAGATTTGTATGTTCCATATGAACATGTGGAGTATTGGTTTAATGTTATTTCACCAAATGTTCCAGTAAATGAACATTCATCTGGTGGTGGCAGTAGCGGTGGAGGAAGTCCTGCTCCATAATTAATTTTTTTTAATTTTTTAGTTTAATATTTTTTGAGGTACATCATAATGAAAAAATTTATTTTAACAATACTTATTTTATTAAGTCTATTTATTATTAGTTGCGATTTTGGTGCTGTATGTGGTGATGGTATTTGTGACTCAAGTGAAGAGTTTATGGGCAATTGCCACCAAGATTGTAATATTATAATTCCTGATCCTATTGATGAACCAGATTGTTTAGGAATTACTGATGTAGATTCTTGTAATGATAATTCTGATTGTATTTGGGATGGTTTTATTCAAGTTTGTATTTTTGATTGTATTCAATTTGATAATACTGATCAAACAATTTGTGAAACTGCTTTTAGTGGTGATATTTGTGAATGGGATGATTATTTTAATTTATGTAGTCTTATATCGGTAGGATTTGATAGATCAATTTGTTTTGATTTTGATGGAAATCAAAGTGCTTGTGAAGCTAATAGTGAATTTTGTACTTGGGCTCCAGAATTAAATTGTCCACAATGGGATGGTTGTCAAGATGTAACTGGTGGAACAGATCATGGATGGTGTGATCCTAATGATTCTGATTTTAATCAAGATAATAATTGTTGGGATTTTGATGGAAACAAAACAGGATGTGAAAATGCTGAAGAAAATTCAGGATTAGTTTGTGAATGGGTGGATGATCCTTGGTATTCTGGACCAGTTGGTGCTGGAGACTTAGGCTGGTGTAATCCTGTTGATTCTGATTAGAATTAATTTGTAATTTATTCTTCTACTGATTTTTTTGCATTTCCAAAAGACCAGACTGCAAAACCTAAGAAGGTTAATAGTTCTAGAATTAGTAATCCGAAGTTTAAACCTAGTTCTCCGAATCCTGCGTTGAATATGATTGATCTTCGTAGTAAAAATTCTGATATAACAAAAGGATTTAATTTTACAAATCCTGCAAGTGCTGGATTCATTGATTCGATTGGTATCATCATACTGGACATGATGAATAATATAACTGATAATATGATTGATGCAAGTGTTGCAGTTTCCTCAGATTTCATAAGGTTTCCAATTCCAATTCCGATTAAACTAAAAGCTGTTATTATGAAAATGATAATAATCATAGTTGCTCCAAAATTAGCACCTAGTGGTATTGCAAAGAATAACCCTCCAATGACAATGATTATGAAAATTTGTATAAATGAAATCATTAAAGTAGTCATATAAGCTCCTAGTATGAATAAGAAATTGTTTGTTGGTGTAATGAAATTTCTAAAGTATGCTTTGCTTTCTTTTTCTTTTAAAATAAGGGTGCTTGCCAATAATACACTTACAAACATTACAACTAATACTATTAATCCTGGGAAAAAATAATCTAATTTTTTCATATCTGTTTTTAAAGGTTTAATCTGTGTGCTTAAAGGATTAACAATTGATTCTGGAGTTACAGAAGTTATTTCTTGAATATTGTCTTTAATATTATTTAATACTAATTCTATGCTGTCAAATGTTGCTAGATTATCTGCAATTAGTGAATCTGTTGCATTTAATTCAGAAGCCAAATTATTTTTTGTAAGTTCAAGTTCTGCAACTTGTTGTTCTGCTTCAGAAACAGTATTTTCAACTATTGAAAAAGCTGCTAGTGCAGAATCTAATTGTGCAAACGCTGCTGCAAATACATTTTTTGATTCATCTTGAAAAACTAATAGCTCTGCTTTTGTTGTTTGAATATCAACTAAAATATTCTCTAATTGTCTTTCGCTTTCTCTAAGTTTAATAGTTGAATCTTCAGTATTTCTTAATAATGAATAAGTGATTGAGCATGTTGGATTTGAAACTGATGCTAATGCTAATACGAATGCTTCGCTATCTTCAATGTAAGGTGTTAAATCAGTGCTTCCTTCTTCAGTACAATGTTGTGATTCAAATGATGCTCTTAATGAGTTTTCAATATTTTCGCTTCGTTTTCTATTTTCTTCAACATCTTTTTCTGCTTGAATAACCATTGTTTCAACTTCATTTAATCTTTCTAAGCTAGAATTGATTTGTTGGTCTACACTGCGTTCATAATTTACTAGTAATGCTTTGTTATTGATGGTTTGTTCTTCTAATGATGAGAATTCTAATGCTGAAAAATTTTGTTCAACTTTTACACTTGCAACTTCTGTTTGTAAATTTGTTAATCGTTCGCTTAGAATACCTGCGTTATCTCTTAAATCTGCAATTAAAAGAGAATTAGTGTCAAGAATATCTGAAGTAGCATTGATATTTTGAAGCATTGTTTTAACTAAGTTTAAACTTAACTCTGATGATTGTTCTGTGAAAGTATTAGAAATAACATTTAGTAAACTGAATACTAAACTTAAACGCGAATAATCGACGTGGAATTCTATGCTTGATGCAGAATCAATATTTGCTGGAAATACAATACATAAATGTGTTTTTCCATTTTCAACATTCAGAATACAAGTTTCTAACGATTCTTCTTTTATTAGTTTGAATTCTTTTGCTTCAATTTGTTCAATTAAACTATTAGCTAAAGGTGCATATTCATCAGAGTATATTCCAATGTGGATGCCAAATAATCCTGTTTGATTAAATGCAATTCCAAGTAAAGCTATAAGTAATAATGGTCCTAGTAAAATTATTAGTGCAGAAGTTTTAGATCTTAATAATCGTCTAATATTCTTCTCTATTACTGCGAATAATTCTTTTATCATTTTCTGTTTGTAAAGGCCTCAAATACTTCGTTTAAGCTTGGTTTATTCACATCGATGTCTAAGAGCGATTCGTTCATATCTTCCAAGATATGGATTATTTCATGCAGTGCTCGCTCTGCTTTTGATACATATAAAACAACTTTATGTCCTTCTTGACGTACATAACTTATTGGTATGCCGATTTTGATTGCTCGGTCGACAATTTTTTTATAATCTCCAGGATAAGTTTCTAAGTGTATCTCTTCATTTTTTGAGTACAAACTTTTTAATTCGTCAGGTGTTCCTTTCACAAGTATTTTACCGTCTTTAATCATTGCAACTTTAGTGCAAATTTGCTCCATCTCTTCAAGTAAATGTGATGAAATAATAATTGTAATTCCCATACTATTGATTTTTTCAATAAGTTTCCACATTTCTTTTCTAAGCATAGGATCTAATCCGGTTGTTGGTTCGTCTAATATTAGAATTTGTGGATTATGGATTAGTGAACAAGCCAAGTCTAATCTTCGTTGCATACCGCCAGAAATATTACTTGCAATTTGATCTCTTGCATCCCACAATTCAACCATTTTTAATAATCGTTCGGTATTTGTTTTAATGGTTTCATTTGGTACTCGATATAGTTTTCCAAAGTATTTTAAATTTTCTTTACAGGTAAGTTCTTCATAAAAACAGTTATCTTGAGTTGTAAACCCAAATATTCTTCTAATTTCTTTTAAGTTTTTAGTTATATCTTCATTTTTAAATAAAATGTTTCCTTCTGTAACTTCATAAAATCCTATTAAACATCTTAGAAGTGTTGTTTTTCCAGCTCCGCTTGCTCCAATCAAACCAAATATTTCTCCTTCTAACACGTCAAAAGAAATATCTTTTAACACAGTTGCGTTCTTAAACCTCTTAATAACCTTTTTAAAACTAATCAACGGTTCCATTATATGTTCTTTATAGGGTTTCATTATATAAATTTAATTTATTATTAGGGAATAGGAAAAAACGAGTTAAAATAGACGTAACTTTTATATATGAAAGCTCTTATGATTGATACTAGGTGTTAATGTGAAACAATATTTATTATTTGTATTTATTTTATCCTTTGCGTTATTCTTGTCTGGATGTGACTTTGGTGCTGTTTGCGGTGATGGATATTGTGATTCTTCAGAAGAATTTTTAAACAATTGTCATCAAGATTGCGGAGGTTTACCACCTATTGAATTTGAATGTCATGTTGATATTGAATGTGATGATAACAATGATTATACTAATGATTTTTGCATGAAAGGTTTTTGTGTTCATGAAATTCTAGATTGTTTATCAGATGAAGATTGTGAAGAAAACATGTTTTGTGAAGAAGGTATTTGCTTTGGATATGCAGAACCTTTTGAACCAACCATTATTTGTAATGATACTGATGGTGGAATTGATTATTATACTTCTGGAACAGTTACTAGAATTGAAATTTATGAAAATGGTGGTGGAGCATTAACTGCGGTTGATGTATGTGATGGTGCGCTATTATTAGAGGAGAAATATTGTAATGAAGAATTAGATATTGAAACTGATAATTATAATTGCACTGAAAGTGGAATGATTTGTGAATTGGGCGCTTGTGTTAATGAAACTGTGCTAACGGTTTTAGTTTTTAGTAATTCTTCTCCAGTTGAATCTATTCCTATTAATCAAACACTAATAATTAGTAATTCTTCTCCTATTAATTTAACTCCAATTATTAATGATTCTTTACCGCCAGTAGTTATTATTTGTAATGATACTGATGGAGGTTTTGATTATGCAGAGATTGGTGTTGCATATGGAACCTTGGATGATGAAACTCATGCTTGGATTGATTATTGTACTGACGCTGTTAACTTAATTGAGTATGGTTGTTCAGGTTTAAATGTTACATTTGAAACTCATGGTTGTGAGTTTGCTTGTTCAAATGGTGCTTGTATTAATCAGAATTTAACTTGTACTTGGTCTGATTGGAGAAATCAGGATCAACCTAGTGGAACTGGTGATTATGAACCTGTAACTGATATCTGTGCTTCTTCAAACATTGAAAATTTAGAATGTCAAACTTTAACAGGTGCTGATTGGTCTGAAACTGGTGAACGATATGAATGTATTCCTAATTATGGAGGCAGATGTGTCAAAAGCTTACAATCAGATAATGCTTGTCAAGATTACAAAGTAAGAGTTTGTTGTAAAGAATAATTTTTTATAATATATTAGTTTTTTAATTTAAAATGGCTAAAAAAATAACTAAAACTACTAAAAAAAAAGAAATTGTAAAAAAAGATATTTCTAGAAAAGAACTTCTTAGTAAAGAAGAAATCAAATTTTTTGCTTGGTATATTTTAGGAGGAGTTGTTTTAGCAGTTCTTTTAAAACTGATTTTTAAAGTTGCTTTAGGAATAACTTTTAGCAAGTTTTATGGAGTTTTATACATGTTTTTTGTACCTGGACTTTTCATTTTTAGAGCGATTTACAAACATAAAGTTTATGAAACTCCATGGGAAGAATATGGTTATCCTGCTTTAATTAGTTGGATTTTACATTCACTTTTAATTGCTGGAATCAGTGGTTTTTTCAAAACTGCAATAACTGATTTTAATCTTTATGGAAGTTCATTTGTTTTAATTATCGTCGCTGTTATTGCGTTTCAAATACGTAAATAGGGCAAGTTTTTTATAGTATCTTTCTTAAAATAAAACTATGACTCATAAGTTTCCAATGTTCTTACTTGTTTTTTTAGTATTGTTTGCAATTATTACTTTATTTTCAGGTTTAGCTTTGCAAGAAAATACTGGTGGATTAGCTTACAATCAAATAACTTATGATTTAGATAGTTCAAGTAATATTGGTGGAAGAGGATTTCACATGCCTTTTGGTGAACTTGCAAATCTTGGTTTTTCTTCAGGTTTAAGCGGATTTGTTGCAACACTGTTTGTAATGTCATTTGTGGCTTACAGAGCTCGTGATAAATAGTAATATTTTTATAGTATTTCTCCAATAAATAGTTTTAGAGGAGTGCGAGGTTTATTATATGAGGAAATTTGTTTTAGAAATGTTTTTTCTCTTAGTTTTAACAATATTCTTTTCTAGTTGTAATTGGGGTGCTATTTGTGGTGATGAATATTGTGATTCTAGTGAAGAGTTCATGGGCAATTGTCCTCAAGATTGCAATCCAATCATTCCTCCTGAACCTGAATGCATAATTAATTCTGATTGTGATGATAACAATCCTTATACGAATGATTTTTGTTTTGAAGATTTTTGTGTGCATGGAGATTTAGGGTGTCTTGTTGATGAAGATTGTGATGATGAAAATAGTTACACTAATGATTTCTGTTTTGAAGGTGTTTGTGAATATGAAGATTTTGAGTGTCTTGTTGATAAAGATTGTAATGATTATAATTATACTACTTCAGATAATTGTGTTAATAATGAATGTGTTTATAGAGAATTAGAATGTTTTCGTGATTCTGATTGTAACGATAATGATGATGTAACTTTTGATTCTTGTATTAATAATGTATGTTTTTATGTGGATTGTTGGGTTGTTGATGATTGTAATGATGATAACTCTTTAACAAATGATTATTGTATTAACAACGAGTGTAGTTATGAAGAGTTTCAATGCGCAGTTGATTCTGACTGTGCTGATGATAATTCTTTAACAGTTGATTCTTGTGTAAATAATGAATGTGTTTATGAACTTTTAACTTGTAATGAAATAGTTTCTATTACTGATTGTCGAGCAAATGGTATGTGTGATGCTAATGCAGATGGTTATATTGATTTGCTAGATTCTTATTACATATTAGATTATCTTAATAATATAGAAACGACTTGTGGAACTAATGAAATGTCTTGTTTTTGTGATGTAAATAATGATGACTTGATTGATGTTTTTGACGCTTCGTTATTAATTAGTCTTTTAACTTCTGCAAAAGATCCTTTAATGTATGAACATAAAGAAGTGTTTCTTGTTTCTGATGTTGATTGGCAATTAGTTACTAGTTTAGTGCCTGCAACAACTTGGACAGGTGCACTTGGAAAAGTTCATAAATATCCAACCTTAATTGCTCACGATCGTTTAGCTGTAACTCCTTCTACTATGATTGTTTATGACGAGTTATATTCTTATTATACAACTATTCAAGCAAATGATTGGCAAAGTTTTACAGCAGAAGATAATTTTCTTCAATTTATTGAGATATATTATAGAGCTCATAATCATGGTCAAAATCAAACCTATTTAATCTTAGAAGATGAAAATGGGACTTTTATAGCTCAATCAGAAGCTTATTCTTTTCCTTATTTTATGGAAACATTTAATTTTAATGTTCCTTTAATTGAAGGAAATACTTACAGAATTTCTTTTCCTTATTCAGGAAATGTTTACTACAATTCTGATGATACTTACGCTGGTGGAGAATTTAGCGGTGAAGATGGTTATGATATATTGATGCAAATTACTGGAATAACTCCTAATGCTATATCTTCAGATATTGATTCTATTATTTATTTTTTACAACAATATTCTGTTGAAAAAGTTACTATTCTTGGAAATCTTTCACAATCACTTATTGATTTGCTTGTTGCTGAAGAACCTTTAGGTGCGAATTTACTAGAAACTCAATTAAATTATATTAATCTTGAAGATTTAATTCTTTACTGGAATTCATTTTCAAATGTTGTATATGTTGAACATTCTCATGATTTAGCTTTACAAGCGTCTGCTTATGCTTCTTTAATTAATGCGCCTTTAGTTATAGTTGGTTCTGTTCTTGATGTTGATGAGATTTTTGAAGATAAGAATGTTATTTGCGTTGGTTATCTTCCAAGAGATTGTGATGAGGTTTATAATTCTGAAACTTTACAACAGAAATATTTTGACCTTAGTAATACTAATAAATTTTTAGCTGTAAATCCGAATGATTTTGATGCAGTTTTATCTTATTTTGAAACTGATAAAGGAACTAGTATGTATGAACTTTATACACAACAATCATTAGCAGCACCTATTTTGGCCAGTGCAAAACAAGAATTAATTGTTCCTATTGAGTATTATGGTGATGATGATTATAGTTTTGTTGATGATCAAATTGATGAAGCAATAAGTTATTTATTTGATCTGGATGATATGACCCAAACTTGTAATTTAGGAGATGAATGTTCGGATAATTTTTACTTTACAGAAATTAATTATTCTTTTGTAGAAGATAGCTTTATGTTTAATTTTTCACCAATAAATTATGACTTAGATGTGACTGCTTTTTGGATTAACGAAGCGCAAATAAATACTCCTATGAATATAACTGCAATTATTACAAATCTTGGTTCTGTTTATACAAGTGATTTTGTTGTTAATCTTTATGAACGTAATTCTTCATCACATTATAATTTAGTGGAATCTAGAGAGATTTCTGGTTTAGATGGTCTTGAAGGAAAAATAATTAATTTTGAACAAGTACCTGATACGACTGAAACTCATGCAGAATATAAATTAGAATTAGTTCATCCTTTAGATCCTAATTTTAATAATAATGTACAGTTTTTTTCTTTTAGAATGGTTAATTTTTCTGTAGAAATGGAAACTATTCCTGAATCATCTTTTTGGTCTGATTTTTCAATTTATTTTAGAGGATCATTCTTTGATTGTGAATCGGAAAATAACATGGTGACTGTTGAACTTTATAATAATGATGTTTTGCAAGCTCAACAGGTTGCTTCTTGTTCTGAATTAAGATCATTAATTAATTATTATGGTTATTTATCTTTTGATGATCTTTATTCTATTAATCCAGGAACTATTGAGTATCGTTTTGAAGGGGCAAAATTGGCTTTAAATCCAAGATTACTTATAAATATGTATATGCAAAATGATTTTACTTCTGCGACTGTTTTGAATTGTAATTTAGAAGAAGATTGTGACGTTATACTGTCTGATTATGAATCCGCACAGTCTGAAATAATATTATCTAATAAGTCTACTATTTATACTTTTGAAAATCTTAATATTTCAAAAGATTATAATCTTTTGGCAGTAATTGGTGGAAGAACTCTTTCAGAACTGCTTGTTAATGTTAATGGTGTTTCTTTAGGTTATTTTGATAATATTTATAGTGCGACTGAAACAAAGTATATTTCAATTCCAAGTTATTTAATTAATGAAACAACAGAAATAATTTTAGAATTTGAAGATCCTTATAATACTGTTGAGTTTTTTGCTGATCTTGTATTATCTGAAAGTATTAGCGATGCTTATTTGACTATTTTAGGTCCGCCAAATGCAATACCTATAAGAGAGAATATGGGGTTAACGTCTTATCATTCAAATTATCGATCTTTAGATCATTCAGAATATGCTGATATTACTGGCGATAGACTTCCTGATCTTTTAGCCGGTAGAATTATGAGTTTATCAATAGCTGATGTTTCTAGTTATATTGCCAGGTCTTTATTTTATGATGAAATATTAAAAACCAACAATGTTAGTTTTATGGCCAGTTCTTTTCAATATATGATTAATCAAGCTTATAACTGGTCTCATGAATTTGAAGCTGAAGGTTATAATTCTGAATGTTTTATTCAACCTGCTGGAGATTATGGTTCGGATTTTGATTGTGAAATAATGAATGATGGTTTTGATGAATCTCAATGGATTGGAAGAGATTTAATTCATTATTTAGATCATGGAGGTTCTGGTTGGGCTGGTATATCTTCTTTTGAACTTCCTTATTTATCTAATTCATTAGTTTTGAATGATGCTTGTTCAACTTGTTCGACTTACAGATTTAACTCTTTTTGTAATAATGTTATTAGAAAAGGAGGGATTGGTCATGCAGGTGCAGTGTCTGTTGCTTGGACTGGAAATCAAGCTTATAAAAAAATGATAACTGGAGTATATCAAGAAGATTTAAGTATTGGTAAAGCATTTAAAAAAGCTTATGTTTATGCACGACATCGTTTTATGACCTCTTTAGTTGCTGATCCAACATTAGATATGAATGTTCCTTATTTATTAGATGACCCTTTAGAATTCCAATAAATTATTAAAAATGAAAACTAAAAATATTTTAACAATTTTGGTGGTTTTAATACTTTTATTGCCTTCAATAATTGCAATTCCTGATGTAAAAATATTAATTGATCCTGTATTTGAAGAAGGCGACTCAATTGCTTTTAAGTACAGATTATTCTCTAATGTTGATGAAACTATTAATCTTGTAGTTGGTGTTCTTTGTAGTGAAGCACCTCCTGCTCCTTTAAACTTAGAAGTTGTTGAGTTAAAAGTAAATGTTGTATTTGTTGGTTCTTATGATTTTGGATTGGTTGATTCCAAAACTGAACCGCAGAATTGTTCAGCCACTATATCTATTTTAGATCCTTATATTTATGAGAAAAAACAAGAGTTCAGAATTGAAACTAATCCTAGTTTTGAAGCAAGTATTAAATCAACTAAAATTCAAAATACTCAAGAATCAAATGTTTATATTCTTGGTGAGAAAATCGCTTTGGATTTAGAAACTAATATTAAGGGAGTTGCATCAGTTGCAGTTCTTACTTATCCTAATGGTCGTTTTGAAAAAATTACTCTTCCTAAAACTATTTTGGCCAGTCAAGAAGGAACTTATAAATTAGAGATTATTGCTTCAAAAGTAGATTATAAATCAAAATCTTTGGTTGAAACGTTTTCTGTTATTGCTAATTCGCCTGTTGTTTTAAGAGAGGATAAGGTTGCTATTAAACAAGCAAGAGAAGAAGTAAGACGAGCTCAAATTCGAACTTTAGAATCTTCTAATGTTGTTAAAGTTGTTAGTTATTCAAACAATATTGGTGGTCAAAGCGTTCGTACTTCGTTTGATAATTTTACAAATTCAAGTTTTATTTTAGGGTTTGTTGGATTCATCGTATTTTTGTTTGTAATGTCATTTGTAGCTTATCGAGCTCGTGATAAATAGTAATATTTTATACTTAGAAAAACTTTGTTTTTCTTGTATTAAAACTTTTTTTAAAAGAAAGCTTTTTATAGTATTTCTTCAATAAATAGTTTTAGAGGAGTGCGAGGCATCAAAAACAAAGTTTTTGGGTCTGAAAAATCGAAGATTTTAGAGGTTATATTATATGAGAAAATTTGCTTTATCAATGTTTTTTCTCTTAGCTTTAACAATATTATTTACTGGTTGTGATTGGGGTGCTATTTGTGGTGATGGATACTGTGATTCTACGGAAGAATTTATGGATAACTGTCCACAAGACTGTAATATCCTTCCTCCAGAGTTAGAATGTATTGATAATGTTGATTGTGAAGATTATGATGATTCAACAATTGATTATTGTCAAGATAATATTTGTGTTCATGAAACTATGCCTTTATGTGTTGATTCTGATGGCATGGATTTTTTTAATCTTGGAACAGTTTCTTTTGATGGCGAAACTTATACAGATTATTGTGCTGATGATTATGAATTAGTTGAATATTTTTGTAATGATGGATCAACTGATGTAATTGATAATTTTGTTTTTGATTGTGGTAATAACTATCAACGTTGTGATGAAGGGGTTTGTGTTAATTCTTGGGAAAACTGTGTTGATGACCCTGATGATACAACTTCTTTTAATGTCTTTTTTGGTGGTGAAAAAATAACTATTGATTCACAAGATTTTTCAGGCGCATATTCTTTTATTGCGGATTCAAAAGAGTTTTTAGTTTTGGATAGTATAAATAGAGTAGTTTTAGCTCAAAGTGAAAATCTTTCTGCAGACAAAGCATTATTTGCTGAAGGTTATTCTGATAATGGAATGTTTATTGTTGAAATGGATGAAGAACCTTTAACTGTTGCTTATGATGATTATAAACAAGAACTTCTTAATTTAAAAGAAAATGTGATGCCTATTCAAGGAAATTATATTGCTGTTGAAACTTTGAATATTTTAAAACAAGATTATGTTTCTGAATCAAGAATTAAAAAACAAAGAATTACTTCTCAGAAAGAAGTAATTGTTAAAGATATGATTAGGACAAAAGCAATTAAATCAGACTCTGATGTTAAAGAGGTTTATACAAACTCGTTTTCAGGATTTTTAATTGAGACAACCAGTGATAAAATCTCTGAAATTGAGAAAATTCCTGGTGTAAAAAAAGTTTATCCTGATAAAAAAGTTCAAGCTTACTTAGATTTATCTGTACCTTTAATTGATGCAGATGATGTTTGGAATTTAGTTGATGATGATGGTCATTCTCTTGATGGAACGGGTGTAACTGTTGGAGTCATTGATACTGGTGTTGATTATACGCATCCAGATTTAGGTGGTTGTATTGGTTCTAATTGTAAGGTTGTTGGTGGTTATGATTTTATTAATCATGATGATGACCCTATGGATGATTATGGTCATGGTACTCATGTAGCGGCTACTATTGCTGGTGAGAATGATGTTTTAATGGGTGTTGCTCCTGGTGCAAAAATTTATGCCTATAAAGTTTTAGGAGCTGATGGTAGTGGTAGTAATAGTGGAGTTATTTCAGCTATTGAACGTTCAATGGATCCAAATATGGATGGTGATTTTTCTGATCATCTTGATATTATTAGTTTAAGTCTTGGAAGATGGGGCGGAACTGTTAATGACCCTGACGCAGTTGCTATTGATAATGCTGTTAATGCTGGTGTTATTGCAGTTGTTGCTGCTGGAAACTCTGGTTCTGATTATCTTACTCTTGGTTGTCCTGGTTGTGCAAAAAAAGCGATTACTGTTGCTGCAACAAGTGATTATGATGAATTAGCTTATTTTAGTTCAAGAGGTCCAACAGCAGATTATTTTTTAAAACCTGATATTGCAGCTCCTGGTGTTAATATTTGTGCTGCTCAATGGGATTCTTGGCTTGATGGTTATCATTGTAATGGTGATGAAGATCATATTTCAATTTCAGGAACTAGTATGGCCACACCTCATGTGTCTGGTGTTGCTGCTTTGTTACTTCAGAAGAATCCTAATTTAACGCCTGATGAAGTAAAATCTGTTTTGATGCAAACAGCGAGTGATTTAGAAAATTATGATAATTTAGAAACAGGAACAGGCAGATTAAATGCCTTAAAAGCAGTGAATTATGATTCTATAATTACGCCTTCAACTATTGAATTAAATCCTGGTGAAGAAAACTGGAATTCTTTTGATGTGACAATTAAAAATTCTGGAACTAGTAAAGGATTTGATATTTCGATTTTAAATCCTACAAAATTTTCTTCAAATGGTTTTGAATCACAAGAATTTTTTGTCACACCTGGTTTTGTTTGTGTTGATGATAATACTGATGAAAATATTTTAATTAATCTTTTAGGAGTTGAGAATTTATCTTTAGGAATGTATTATGGAAATTTAGTATTTACAGAAAGAGAATCTTGTAATCCTAATTCATTAATTGTTGATTCTAAGAAAGTTCCTTTTAATTTTAAGAAAATAAAACAATATACTGTTGTAATTATTGGTAAAGACTTTGGTTTTGAAAATTTTTTTAAAGATGGACATGTTTATCTTGGAACTAATGAAACCTTTGTTGCTGGATTTGATACTGGGTTTCGAACTACTCTTAATAAGACTTTTATTATTGATTCGTTTGTAGATGATGGTTTGCAATTCTATTATTCCTCGTTTATTCTTGAAGAATTTCCTGATAGAACTGAATCGTTTATAAGTATTCTTGGTGGAAGATGGCTTGAAGAAAATGAAACAACAATTATAATTGATGAGAATGATGCTGAGAAAATTCAAAATAATTTTGGAACTATAATGCATGATATGAACTTATCTAAAACCGAACAAGCTGTTAATTTGATGTTAAAAAATCAAGGTCGTGATGGCGATCCGGTTATTACTGGTTGGAGTGCTATAGATGATGATAAGTGTAATTATTGGTTTAGAAATAATGATAGTGGTGTATATCTTATAAATGATAATTATATTGATGAAATTTTTTTTACTGAAAGTGCAAAAGATACTGGAAAGTTTCCTTTACAGTCAGATAAATGGTTGTCTTTACAAAAAGTTTGGAATCCTGATGAAGGATTAACTTATGACCATGATGTTAATGCAATTCAACAATCAACTCTTACCTGGGATGATTCATTTGAATTTAATCCTGGTTTATTGTTGTCAGGATATAACAATGGTTATGGTAGAAGTGAAATGCTCATGATGATGTTTTCTTGGGCGAATCATTTGTTAGATTCTGATTTACCTCGAATTATTGAATTTAATTATATACCTCCAGTTAATATTTTCTTCGGATCTATTGTTGCATATGAAAACCCTGAGTATAATTATTTCTATGGACTTGACCAATCTTTCAACTATGGTGCTTTATGGAATATATATCCTCCTTTTGGAGAAGAAGTAAATTTCTTTGAATCGCCTATTACAATGATGTTTGAGAAGTATCAATCCGGCAAAGCTATTGTAGGACTTTTTGATGGTGCTGATAATTATAATTTCACAGACATTTATGGTTCGGAATATGGTTTTATTTCTGGTCCTTACCAAGATTTTATGTCTTATGAAATAACTCTTCCTAATGAAGAAGTGTTGGCTGGAGTAGGTATTCCATTTATTAATTGTCGTGCGCCTGACCGTTCAAATCCTGTTATTGATGATTGCGAATATGGAGAATATATTTTTAAGTGGTTTGCAGAAGACTTTGTAAAGAATGGCGATACTTATCTTGAACAAAATTTTTGTTGGCAGGGTTATTATTGGGACTCTGATTATGAAACTTGTCCATAACACTTAAAAACTAATTCTTTTTTTATTCTTTTTATGTTTCAAGTAATTACAGAAGGGAGTGCAAAAATTAAAGTTTCTAAAGAGACTAAAATCTCCAAGAAACTGCCTGTTTTTTATAATCCTCTGATGAAGTTTAACAGAGATATTTCTATTTTATTGCTGAATACTTTGAATAAGAAAGATGTGCAACTTGCTTTACCTCTTGCAGGAACAGGTATTAGAGGAATTAGATTCGCTCAAGAACTAAAAAAAGGCATTATCAAAACTCTTTTTTTAAATGATAAACAAGATAATTTTTATGAAATAATACGTGATAATTTCGCTTTAAATAAACTCCCAGACACCACAATTATTCTTTCAAATGAAGATGCTAATTTGTTTATGTTAAAGAATAATGGGTTTGACTATATTGATATTGATCCTTTTGGTAGTCCAAATCCTTTTTTAGATGCAGCTATTGTTAGACTTGCAAGAGGTGGAATTTTAGCAGTTACAGCGACTGATACTTCTGCTCTTTGTGGAACTTATGAAAATGCTTGTAAAAGAAAATACTGGGCAAAACCTTTACGAAATGAACTTAAACATGAAATTGGTGTCAGGATATTAATTCGAAAAATTCAGTTAGTTGCATCTCAACATGAGAAAGCGCTTACACCAATTTTTTCTTATAGTAAAGATCATTATTTCAAAGTTTTCTTTATGTGTGAGAAAGGAAAACTTAAAGCCAATGAAGTAATCAAGCAACATGGTTTCTTAGGTGAATCAGGTCCGATGTGGCAAGGTTTGCTCTGGGATAAGAAGTTAGTTGCTAAAATGATGAAAAACTCTGAAGGTGAAATGAAAGATTTCTTAACTTTAATTCATGAAGAAGCAACTATTGGAACTGTTGGGTTTTATGATATTCATAAGCTTTGTGAACGAGAAAAACTTGAATCACCAAGATTTGAAGCTTTAATGAATAAGATTAAAGAGAAAGGATATTTGGTTTCTAGAACACATTTTTTAGATGTAGGATTGAGAAGTAATATTAGAAAAGAAGAATTAATTATTCTTATTAAGACTGTTTAAGATTTTTTTAATAATTTCTTTCTTTCTAATTTTTTTAGTGGATAAGGATCATATACTAGATCATCTTCAAACATGATTATGAATTCAACATTTTTTATTGTATCTTTAAATTCTGCTCTTAAATTTGATATTTGTTTTTGTAGTTCTTCATGACTTTCTACTTCTAGTGTTATTTCAAAGTTCCATGCACCTACAGTTTCAATGGCTAATAACATGTTTTGATTTGTATTTGCATATGAAAATAAAGCGTTTCTTGATTGTTCGTCCATTTTTTGTAAATTAAGAAGTAACCTGTAACTTTGCATTCCGAAATTTTGTGCTTTGATATATGTTGTGTATCCTTGAATTATTTGCCTTTCTTTCATTTGTTTAATTCTTAGGGCTATTGTGCTTGCGGGTTTTTGTAAGATGACTGCTAATTCAACAACATTTATTCTTGCATGGTTTGAGAGAATCGATAAGATGTTTGAATCTAATTCATCTAATTCTTCTATTTCGGGTTCTTTTCCAAAAAAGGGTGGTTTATCTATTGGTGAGTTTTTATTAGTTAGATAGTCTCTTTTGTATTGTCTTAGTTCTGTTCTAATAGAAATTGTATTATCAACAAGATTATTTCCAAACTTTGCTAATATTTGATAATATAGTTTATTAAATTGAACAATATTTTTTGCCATTATTCCAAAGACTATATCGAATTTTCCTCCGATTAAAGCAATCCAATATACTTCTGGAATGTTGGTCAAATGTTCAATCATTTCTTTTTTTAACTGTTCATTCATATTTTGAAATCTGCTGTAAACTACATGTCCTGTATAGCCTATTTTTGAAAAATTAACTAGTGCTGTGTATCTTTCTATGATTCCTTTCTTTTCTAAATGTTTTATTCTATAAATTGCTGTTTCTTTTGATAGTCTTGTTTTTCTTCCGATCTCTTGAAATGTTGCTCTGGCGTTTAAATCAAGTTCTGCAAGTATTTGCCTATCTTTTACGTTCAAGTTCATATTTTAATAAACAACAGTTATTATTTATAAATATTGTGATTAATGAAAAAAATTGATGGGAATTTTAATATATTCTAAAATGTTACTATTTGTTAGAAATAAAAAAAGGTGATAAAATGAAAACAAAAATAATAAAAGATACTGTTTTTCCAACATTTCCAAAGGAATTAGAAGAGAATTTTATTAATTTGGAATCTTTAGAACAAATTGCTTTTAAAGATATAGAAAAAAATGCAAAAGCAATTTTAGTTCCTGAAAAATTTCTTAAGAGATATGAAGGATTTTTAATATTTCCAAATTCTTTAGTGAATTATATTAGGGAGTTTGAATTTTTAGGTTCGGATGAACAATCAGGTGTTTATCAAGCAGAATTATATGCAAATAACGAAATCTATATTTATAATAAACAAGGCGAAATTATTGAAACACCTTCTATGTTAGAACGATTTCGAGGTTTAAAAACGGAAAAGACTAGTTTTGATCATCATTGTTTTTACTTATTAAATAATACTAAAACAAAAAGAATTTGGAGCGAAACCCTTGTTGTTCCGATTTATGAAGGGAATCAAGATTATGAAGCTATTATGAAACATATAATTAAAACTAAATGTAAATAATGACTTTATGTTAAATAATCTAGAAAAAACTATTTTTTTATTTAATTATTTTAAGAATTAAAAAAGAATTAATTGAGCTTATCCGATAGCTCTTCGAACGTCAATAATCTCTGCAGAATTAACTTCTTCAAATTCATTAATCTTATCTGCTAATTGATCAGGACCGCCAAGAGCTTCATCCATTACAAAGATGATTTCAATCGCGTTTAAACCAAATGCTATTGGTTCAACCTTTGTTTTTGTTTCGCCTTCGCCTGCAAAATTTGCGATTGCAGCTTTCATTTTAATTTCTAAAGCTTCTAAATCTACATCTGGAGAAGTAGGCATTACTTTAATTGTTGCTATTGCTTGTGCCATTGTTAGTTTGGTCCTTCAAACTCGCATTCAGGGCATTTATATTTAGCCACGATTTCTCTGCATTTCTTGCATCTAATAATATCATATTTTCCGCAATTAGGACATTTAAACTTAGCTGTGCCCTTGTAGTTTACAATACTTGTTTTACACGATAAACATTTTTCTGTCATGATTTTCACCTTAAGTTATGAAGATAAAAAAATTCTTGATTTTTAATATCTTTTATAGGGCATTGGAAAAACGGGGTATTTATAAATATTGTTATGTTTTTTACTTTAATGAAACGATGTTCTTGGTGTGAAGGAAGCGAGATTTATGAAAAGTATCATGATGAAGAATGGGGTGTTCCTGTTCATGATGATAGATTGTTATTTGAATTCTTGATTTTAGAAGGCGCACAAGCTGGTCTTTCTTGGCTTACAATTCTAAAACGAAGGGAGACTTACAAGAAAGCTTTTGATAACTTTGATGCAAAAAAGATTGCTAAATATGATCAAACAAAGGTTGATGAATTATTACTTGATGAAGGTATTATTAGAAATAAGCTAAAAGTTGCTGCAGCAATATTAAATGCGAGATTGTTCTTAGAAGTTCAAAAAGAATTTGGTAGTTTTGATAAGTATTTGTGGGGTTTTGTCAATAACAAATCAATTAAGAATAAATTCAAAGATTGGCAAAGTATTCCTGTAACAACTAAAGAATCAGATGCATTAAGTAAAGATCTGAAAGACAGAGGATTTAAGTTTGTAGGTTCAACAATTATGTATGCATTTATGCAAGCAGTTGGAATGGTTGATGATCATGTAGTTGATTGTTTTAGATTCTAGAATTTAATTTTCTTTTTTTCGAAAATATTTCGAATTATTCTGCTAAAGTTTTATTAAGAACTAATTTGGTTTTCATTTTAGAAAAGATTTATATATTTCATCTATATATGATATATAGGTGATGTAGATGGTTAATGCAATGATAAATATCTCTAAACAAGCAAATCAAATTTTGAATATAGTTAAAGCGAAGTATGATTTAAAAGATAAATCTGCTGCTATTGAACGAGTAGTTCTTGAATATGGTGAAGATTTAATGGAACCTGAATTAAGACCTGAATTTATTGAAAAAATGAATCGAATTGAAAAACAGAAACATATTAAAATTGGTGATTTAGAGAATTTTAGAAAAAGATATGGTATAAAAGAAGATGTATGATATTAGTTTTAAAGCTGAGTTAGATAAAACCTTCGCGAAATTATCTAAGAAAAATCCAAAACAATTAGAAATAATTTTTAAGAAAATTTCTGAAATTTCTTTTAATCCTCATCGCTATAAACATCTTCGAAGTCCAAAACAACATCTAAAAAGAGTTCATATTGATAAACATTTTGTTCTTATTTTTTCGATAAATGAAACTGAAAAAACAATTGTTCTAGAAGATTATGATCATCATGATAATATTTACAAATGATTAATTGAATGGTTCGCTGTTTTTCCAGTAATCTTCAAAATATGCTCTAAAAGTATTTGCAATTGACTGATTTATTATTTCTATTACCATTGGTTTTTTTTTATCTTGAAGAGAAATTTGAGTTACATTTTTGTACACCATAATCCATGATTCTGTGTATATATCTGTATTCATGTATCTGGCTTCACATAATTTGTATGAATTTCTATTTTTTAGTATTTTTTTATCGGTTCCTTTGTTAAAGAGCATTCGATTTTTTATTCCTTCTTTATCTCGTTGAATGTGGTCTTTTTTCCAAAATTCGTGATATTTATCTTCTTGAATTGGGAGGATTCCTAGAGCTAATACTTCTTCTCCTTTTTTTAGTCGGTGGTGGTATTGTAAATATGCTGTTTGTAGTCCTTTGTAACCTTCAAAAACATGGATTTCTGTTGAAGGACTGCCTTCTCTCATTAAAAGAAGCTGTGGAAGAAGATTTTCAACTTTATTTTTGCTTTCTTCTAACTGATTTCTTCTTTTTTCAATGTAATCTAAGATTCTTCTGGGGGATGCTGCTTCATAATATTTTGTGTTTTCTCTTATTATGTATGAAACTAATCCTTTTTCCATTAGTTTATCTAGAATGTTATATATGAATGATCGTGCTATTTTTGATTTTTCTATAATTGGTCCTGTTGTACTTGAACCTAGTTCGAGCATTGCTAAGTAAACTTTAGCTTCTCCATCTGTTAATCCTGCTTCCTTTACAAGTTCTGCCTCATACATACCTACTAGTACTGGTGGGGTTTTATTTAAATATTTCAAACCACTTTACAGTAGTAAAATTGAAAGAGGTTAATAAAAATGATTAATAAAATGAACATGAATGACTTAAAAAAAAGTGTATACAAAACAGTTGGATTAGGTTTGGCAGTGACTGCGGTTATTTTAGGATCTATTGCGTATGTGGCTGACAAGAGATATTTTGACAAAACTGATTTGCAACAAGATGGCATTGAGAATAGAGCAACTGTTTTGGATGTTAATAATGATGGAATAGATGATTATATTCTAGATGATGAAATGTTTCTTTCTAATTCAAATAATTCAAGTTATAAGAGACATAACAAAGAGAGTTATCTTTCAAGATTAGAATGGGAAATTAATTTTATGGAAACAGGAAATAGTATACCCAATCAAAAATCAGCGCAATCTACAACAGTAAGTGATAGTTTACGTTCTGTTTATAATTTGATTAGAGGTGAATAAAAAATGATAGGACTAGAATATAAAATTGAACAAAAAGATGCTGTTTCAAAGGGAACAGATATTGAGAATCTTCCAGAATATAGAATTTATTTTCCAAATGTTGGTGCTATAATCCATTATGATTTTGATAGTATTAGTGTGCATTTTAGAGCTGATTCTAAATTATTTGCTGAATCTTTTAAAGCTATTGGTGGAGAGTGGAATCAAGAACATACTCAAGTTACTCTTATTGGAGAAAGAGAATTTCCTGATAATTATGTTGAAAGACTAAAATCTGCGGAACAGTCCTTAAAATTAGCAGAAATAGAACATTCTAACGCAGCTATGCACATCGCGTTATATCTTAGGTGATAAAAAATGGGATTAAGAAATTATATTCAAAAAAGACAATATGGACAATTTGGTCCTTGGGAAAAATTTGATGAAGAAACAGTTGATAAAGTAATTGCTCAAATGGATTCAACAGTACAAGTAAGAGAACTTTGGCGTGGTTCAACTTTTGCTGGAACAGTAATTGATTCAACTTCTTATGCAGGAATTTCAAAAGAACTTGCTTTTGAAGCTATAACTGCATACGCAGGTTTTTCTGAAATATATAAGCGTGGTGAAATTGCTTATAGAATTGCTAATAATAATGGTAAATCAACGTTATTAGTTGGAACAACAAATCTAAATTTAATTTCTCTTAGTAATTCGTCAAATACTATGATAATAACTCCTGAGATGTCTAGAACTGAAGATTATTTAATTAGTTTTTCTGAAACTCATGGTTCTTGGGGAACTATAAGAAAAGGCGAAACAAAAGATCTAGAAAAAAGTATTGGAACTCTGAATAGTCTTATAAAAAATTCTAGAAAAAATAGAGGAATAAAAAATGATTGAACAAATAAAAGAATTTGGAAAATCATTAGTTCCGGGTTATTATTTAGATAAAATAGTTAACGAGACTGCTGAGAGTTATATGTCTAATTATGACGGAATGAATGTTAGAGAATGTGCTAAAGATATAGTTGATGAATTTGTTCCAAAAATAAATAAGACTGCAAATAGAAGAGAGAATATAAGTGGAGTTTTGACAGCTTTTTTATTAGTGGCTAAAGATGTTTATGTTGCAGGAGAACCTATTTTAGGAGACTTTCCGTTTGTTCCTTTTGTGTTGTCCAGTGCATATTTTGTAGGTACTGCAACAGTAAATCGTTTATTTGCTATGAGTGATTATGAAGGTTCAATAAAAAATTATGCACAAGAGTATATTTTAGCAAAGAGAGAAATAAAAACAGGTGAATGAAAATGGAATATGAACATGAAAAAGAACAAACAAAATGGGCTACAAAACATACTTGGAGAGAGTATACAGGTGATTCTAATTTCTTTGGTAAGAGCAAATATTATTATGCAACATTACCTAGTAAACTAAAAATGGTTTCAAAGTTAGGATTATCTATTGCAGGAGGAACTTTAATGTATGAACTTGGACTTGGAGTTGGAGCATTAATTGAACAGATTCCCGCAGTTGCAGAATATATATCTTCAGGTATTGAATATATTTCGGGTTTAGAAGTTAAAGGGAATATTACTGGAGTTAGTGGTCTTGCAGGAGCAATATATGGTGTTTTAGACTCTGGAATAAAACTAGATGAAAATTTAGATTTTGATAAAATAAGAATAACTCCCATCAGTATAAATAAAAATTAATTTTTTTTTTTTTAAAATAAAATGGCGGAAATATTAACATATAATCATTTACTAAATGCATGTACAAATGTGAATGAAGAATTAAATACTGATCACATGATTCATTTAATGAGCGAATTATATGTTTTTGGTGTGAAAATTAAATCAGAACGTGATCCTTTGTTACAATTAGAAGTTTCTTATTGGAAAATTATTAAGGATTAATTTTTATCTTTGTAAAGCTGCCTTAATCAATCCATAGAACAAAGGTGCTGGTTTCAGTAAACTTGATTTTAATTCTGGATGGCCTTGACAACCAACAAAGTATGAATGATGACTTAATTCAATAAATTCAACTAACAGCTTATTAGGCGACATTCCTGAGAAAATCATTCCTTTGTTCTCTAAAATCTTGTGAAATAAAGGATTAACTTCATACCTATGTCTGTGTCTTTCAGAAGCTGTTTCTGATTTATATAAATTGGAAATCTTGGTATTCTTCTTTAAATCTGCAGGATAAGCTCCAAGTCTCATTGTACCGCCTTTATTTTTAACAGTTTTTTGTTCAGGTAAAATATCAATTACTGGATAGGGAGTTTTAGGATTAATTTCAGTACTGTTAGCATCTTTTAGTCCACAAACGTTTCGAGCAAATTCTGCAATTGCAAGTTGCATTCCATAACAAATTCCTAAGAAAGGAATATTATTTTCCCTACAATGTTCTATAACTTTAATTTTTCCTTCAATACCACGACTTCCAAATCCGCCAGGAACAATTATTCCATCAAATGACTCAAGTTCTTGACTTAAATTTTCAAATCCGGTAGTTTCAATAAAAGAAATCTCAACTTTAGATTTATGATTTGCACCTGCATGATGAAGTGCTTCAACAACACTTGCATAAGAATCTTCTAAATCAGTGTACTTACCACAAATTGCAATTTTAACAGTTCTTGGAGTGTTTTCATAACCAACAATTAATTCTCTCCAATGCTTAAGGTCAGGCTTAATTTTTAATTTTAATTTTTTATTAAGTCTTTCTACCATTCCTTGCTTTTCAAAAACAAGAGGAATTTTGTAGATATTATCAACATCTAAACCAGTAATCACATCTTCTTTTTCAACATCACAAAAAGTAGCCATTTTACCTTTAATTTTATCAGTTAGCATTTCAGCACAACGAGCAACAATCATATCGGGAGTAATTCCACGTTCTCGAAGCATTGTAACGCTTTGTTGAGTAGGCTTACTTTTTTGTTCATTAACACCACTAGGAATAGGAACATAAGCTAAATGAACATACATAATATTGTCTGCACCAACATCTTTTTTCAATTGACGACAAGCTTCAATGTATAAATTATTTTCAATTTGGCCAACAGTTCCACCAATCTCAATTATTACAACATCTGCTTTTTCTGCTTTTGCAACACCCAAGTATCTGCTTTTAATATGATCAACTACATGTGGAACATATTCAACAGTTTTACCAAGATAATCTCCACGTCGTTCTTTAATACGGATTTCATGAAATACTTTACCCATGGTTAAATTCCAATCAGATTTAGCACTCACTTTTAAGAAACGTTCATAATGACCAAAGTCCATATCGACTTCTCCACCGTCTTCAAGAACAAAAACTTCGCCATGTTCAACAGGATTCATAGTTCCAGGATCAACATTCAAATATCCATCACATTTAATTGGAACAACTTTATATTTAGAAGATAAAAGCATTCCAATACTAGCACATGCGATTCCCTTACCTAAACCAGATAGAACTCCGCCGGTAACGATTATATATTTTGTATTCGGCATAAATAACAAAAGTGAATATATTATTTAAAGATTATTGTATTCTAAAACTATTGTTTCACTCACTTTCTTCTTGAATTTGAATCATAAAAAAAGTAAAAATAGCACCAATAATGATCGAAATAATCAATACAGTTTTTGGATCTTTTAAGATGAAAAATAATGCTATTGCTAAAAGAGTCATAACAAGCCTTCCAGTATGAAGAAATATTTCTCTAGAAAAAATAGTATACGCAATACCTTTCTTTTTAGAATTACTATATAATACTGAATGAAAAGGAATATTAATCATGCTAAATGAGATTGCACCAAACCCTTGAGTAATTGCAATAGTTGAAGCAGTTTTTAATAAAGTCCTCACAACTAATGATAAAGAATGAATCCATGCACCAAAGTTCATAATTCTATGTCTATTACCATCATTCATTTTTTTACCAACATAGAAAGTAAATAAAGCAAGCAAAGCATTAGATAAAGTAAAAATTCCACCAATACTCTTTAAATTAATCGCTAAGAAGAATAATAAGAAAGGCCAAAAAATCCTTGCAGCATAATCTCTCATTCCTTCAGCAAAGAACACATAATTTTTTTTTATAGACTTCCTAGAAAAACTTTTTTTAAGTTTAAATTCAAAAGGTTCGCTCACTTCTTCAGAAAAGAATAAAGGAATAATTGCAACAAATAATACTAAAATAATAATTATAAATAATACTTCAAAAGAAAAGATACTAATAACTAAAGCTCCAAAAAAAGGACCAATAATTGAGAATACCATACTTAAAGCATTCACAATACCTACTTGAGAGTCAACTTTTTCTTTTGATGAACATTTAGCAAAATCAACATGAAAACCTGCAAAATATAATCCTCCAGAAAAAGCAATGATTCCTGAAACGAAAAATAACACTAAATAACGATTAAAATGTAACAACAAATAATCAAAATTATATAACAGAAGAAAAAAAGCAATCAAAATAGGCATGCTAACAGTAATAACATGCTTAACACCTTTTTTTGACGCTAATTTCAAACCAGCATACATAAAAATAGTTCCAAAAAAAGTATTAAATGCAAAATAAAGAATGACTGCAAGAAAAGAAAACTCTTTTTTCAATAAGAAGATTGGCATGAATACTGAAATAGTAGACATGGCAAAAGACCTTAAAGAGTGAGTAACATATAATTCGTTCATCTCACTCTTAAGAAAATATTGTATCTTCAAGTGTGGTCTATGCATCATCTCACCTAATTTTCCCTTCTTTAGAACTGAGGTTTGTCAGAATCCTTTAAACCTGAATCTAACTCTGATTTTGAAGGTCTTAACATTGCTTCATTAATCAAAGCTTCTTCGATTCCTTGTTGAAGCATCCAATTTCTAAGATCTTCATCTTTATGACCTTGACCTCTATACTCGTTCAAATAATCTTGAATGTCATTAATTTTTTGGTCACGTAAAACTGCTGCCATTACAGGTTCAACCTTAGCATTACTAAAACCACTCTGTACAAGTTGACTCTTAATATCATCATGAGATAAACCCTCGCTTAAATATCTGTAAATATATCTATTCAACACATCTACTTCTTCTTGTTCTAGTTGATCGATGTGCATTTTTTCTTGAACAATAGTATTCTCTGCTTTTTGCAATTTACTATGGCCTTGTGACTGTATAACTACTGCGCCTGCACCACCAAGCACTACTAAACCACCAATTATCAACCAAATATAATTAGGAGTCTTATCAACAGGAACTGGCATTTCAATAATTTTTTCTTCAAAGATTATATCAGGTCCACAATCATTAATACAAACACCACCGCAATCAACACCCTCTTCACCTTCATCTAGGTAATTATTATTACAACCAGGGCAAGGGATGCAAGATCCGCCACAGTCTACTCCTGTTTCACCACCGTTTAATAAATTATCAGTGCAAGTAGCTATATTACAAGCAGGACATAATGATCCTCCACAATCTATTCCAGTCTCACCTTGGTTTTGAATTCCATCATGACAGCTAATACAAGCATCACAAACACCGCCGCAATCTACACCAATTTCATCCTGGTTTGTGATATTATCACTACAAGTTTCAGTTGCAGGTGGATTATACCATCCGCCACCACTACTTCCGCCAGATGAGCCTCCAGAACTTCCACTACCACCACCATTATTTACAACTTCGGTTGAACTAGTATCTTGAGTTAATATAAATACTGAAAAATTATTAACAGTTGCAAGTATTAAAGTCGAAGCACTATCAATAGTTGTGTTTAAAATGCTACCATTAGCATAATTAATCACACCAGTTGAAGGATCATATTCATATTTGAAAATCACTAATTGTGAAGTTGAAACTCCATAAGATGAATAGTTAAACGCAATTGAGTAATTCAAAGAACTACTTGCAGTCATTTCAAGAGCATAAGCTTCTAAAGGAACATAAGTATTGCTGCTTCCAATACTTTGGTTGGCGTTTGCAATATTGTCTGAGTTTAACTTTCTAAAGAAAATATCCATTGAAGTAATGTCTGAAATATTAACATTTGTTGCAGACACAATTAATTTTTGAATCTTATACTTAACAGTGTAATTTTCATTGGCAGGTAATGTGAAATTTAACTCACTATCTGTACTGCTAGCAGAACCACTATCAATTAATACTCCAGCTCTATAATATTGGAATGTAATTGAATGACTACTATTAAAAGTGTTAGTTTCAACTTGAGTTCCTTCTACAGATAAATTAAAAGTTTTATTATAAGTCCAAATTGAATCATTAACTGAGATATTAATTGTTCTATTCATATCAGGATCATCCCATGTTAACAAGCATACATTGTTGCTTTGGTAAGAGATATTCATATCTGCAGGACCATCAACTGAACAAGTATACGATGAATCATTATGACTATCAAGATCTGTGAATCTAACTAAAGCAGTATACCTAACATCAACCCAAGCTTCACTTAAGTTTTCAGTTGTAATATTAGGCATTCTATTTGTAATGCTTAAAGTCTGAGGTGAATTATTCTTTGTATTCCAAGCTAAATCTCTTGCATACCAAGTATAAGTTATAGTTTGCCCAGCATCTAATTCGTAAGTTGGAATAGCTACTCTCCACCTATTAGCATATTCATAAATTTCATCGCCACTCACTTGGGTGGCTGTTGTATTAACATATGATCCGTTTGCATTATGCATAACCCACACAGAATCAAGACCAACAACTTCTTCCCAATACATGTACAAGTAAACAGTATCATTATCATAAATCGTTGCATTAGGTGTTTGTTTAGCATTAAAATAATTTGGATAAACAGTATCAAGATATATTAATTCACTGTCAGTTGAGATGTTTGAGTTATTATTCATAGCTCTAACACTGATATTATACAATCCATCACTCAAACTAGTAATGTTAATTGTTTTAGTCCAAGTAGAGATATTGGCGCTAGTAGTATTTGTACTGCTATTTACATTTGCTCCGCTACTGTTAGTAATGTTGTAAGTCATATTTTTAAACAAAGTAGCTCTTAAACTAATATTGAAGTTTGTACCGAAATAATTTCTATTAGGATTCAAAACAAGATTAATGGAAGGAACGCTATTATCAATAATCAAAATTATTGATTTATTACTGCTTTGATTAAATGAATCATTAGCATAAATTGTAAATGTGAATGCTCCTTCTAAACTTGAAAGGTTAAGGCTAATATTATTTAAATCACTTATTGTGCTTGTAAGAGCTAATGCTCCTGAATTATATTCTGTTAATTCATAATAAGCTGAATAACTGCTAACATCTGTTATAGTTGCAGTGGCTATTAAGATTGCATTAACTAATGAATTATTATCAGGACTAGTAATGTTAATTACTGGAGCTTGATTTTCTTTTATAAAAGTGATTTCTGTATTCTGGTCTGATCTTTGTTTATTTCCAGCAGTATCTTGACATACAACATAAATATTCCAATTTCCTTCAGTAATATTAGTTGCAGTACAGTTGTATTCGCCAGAACTTCCTCCACTACAATATGAAGAATAATTGTATGATCCTTGTCCAGGCTCAGTATAATCAATATCATAATAAGACCAAACACAAGTTAAACCAGCTTCACCAGTTAAATTAATTTGAGTAGTATTTCCTGATGTTAAATCATAATAATTATTGCTTGCATCAGTATCGTTACTAACTGAACTAATACTTAAAGCAACAGGAGTTACAGTATCTAAGTAAATAATTCCATTACTTGAAACAACTGATGAGGCAGTTCCCAAATTATTGAAAGCTTTAACATTCAAATAATAGATTGTTTCATCAGTTAAGTTCAAACCTGGTAAAGTAACTGCTTGACTTGTTGTAGTTGTCCAAGTAAGCATGTCTGTTGAGCCCGCAGCTGTTCCTAAACTGTATTGGTAATGAGATATTCCTGAATCTAAATCAATACCGTTAGACCAGTTAAATGAAAGGGTGGTTGAACCAATGATGTCTCCTTGATCATCAACTATTGCAAGAGTTGGATTGGAAGTGTCAACCGTTACATTAAATGCTTGATTTCCAGACGTATAAACAACAACATTTCCAGCTATATCATAAACCCATAATTCGAATTTATAACAAGTTCCATCTTGTAAACCAGTAATTGTTTTAGTACTTGTGCCTGTAGCTGTTGTTAAAGATACGTTAGTTTCAACAATAGCACTTGAATAAGCACCACACTGACCTTGTTGTGAAAGATTTGAAGTTTTCTTCCTAATCTCTGCTTTATTAATGCCTGAAAGTACATCCACACCAGTTCCATAAGTAAGAACTATTGAAGGAGCAGTTAAGTCGCCTACAGGATAACTAAGCGAACCATTTACAGGATCAACTGCGTCAATCATAATTGCAGAACTACTAAACCATACAGAACTGCTATTGCTATATGAATAATTATTGAAAGCCTTAACATTAACATAATATTCTTCTCCTTGAACTAATATTAATCCTGAAATATTAGCTCCTGCAGTTAAAACGTCTGTTTGTGATTTAGTTGAATTCCAACCAGCAACAGGGTATTGTGCAGTACCAATTGCATATTTGTAATAACTAATACCAGTTTCAAGGTCAGTAAAATTCCAAGTAGAACCTAGTTCAGAAAGACTATTACTCCAGTAAACACCATTGTTAATTGTTAAACTATTGAAAACTGGTGGAGTAGTATCTTCATATACAATACCATTACTACTACTAATATTATAATTTTCGAATTCATCAACTGCTTTAACATTGAAATAATAAATTGTTCCTGCTGTTAAATTCAAAGCTGTAGTTGTAACATTAGTTGATAAATTTACACTAGTCCAATTGATAACATCGTTGTAACCTTCTGTTGAATAAGCTTTTGAACCAATTGAATACTCAAATCTATTTAAGTTACTTTGATTAGACCAATTAGCATATAATATGTTGCTTGAAGTAGTAACTCCTTGATCAGTTATTATTGGTGCATCAGGTGCGTTTGAATCTTTAGTGAAGTTTAATTTGGTTGTAGTATTACTTTGACCAACATCGTCACTAACTGTGAAAGTTAAGTTATGAGACCCATCAGCTAAAGTCAAGCTTAAACTACAAGTTTTCATTGCATCAGTTCCTGAACAACTAATATTTTCACTAAAGTTTAAAGTTCCATTGTAAAGTAAGCTGCCTGCAATTTTATGATATTGACTTCCTGTGGTGTTTGTTATATTTACTAATAAACTGCTTTCATTAATCTTATAATTATCGCTAATTGTAAAGTTAATAGTTATTGAATCAGTTGTAGTGTAATTTGGAATTGCTGAAATATTTATTGATGGAGCTGTTAAATCAGAGTAAATAGTTAATTGGTCAGAAACAATTCCAGTTAAACCATACCTAGTTCCAATAACAGTTATGTTATTGTAACCACTAAATAAATTGTCAATGGTTATATTAAACCAGCCTTTAGGATATTGAGTGTCATAAACACTGATGCTCGTGTTTGTTGGTACATCGCTAGTTAAATTTTCAGATAAACAAACTTGTACATAAAGCGCATTAGCACCTTCTCCCCAATCATTAGTTTGATTAGTTATGTTGTATCTTTCAAAGTTAGTTCTGTTATGATTGGCAAATTCTACCCATCCGCTTGCAAAACTACTATTCTCTGTTTTATTAACATAGAAACAACTATCTCCTGAACTTACAGCTTGTCTCATAGTTGTAGTTGTAATATTAAGAGTTGAAGATTGTGTACTTAAATTAGTAAAGACTCTTGCAATAAGTTCTCCTTGAGTTACTGTAGCATTTACTAAAGTATTATTTTTTCCTATATAACCAATTAAATTAGTGGTGTTGGAATTAATAACTTCTGCAAGTGATTGTAAGATTGCTTTATTAGGTGTGTTACTTGTAGTGAACCTTCTTGTGGAAGAATTTCCAACTAAACCTTCATCGCTGGTACAAGCAATTTTCCAATCTAAACTTTGATCTATAATATTAGTTAAATTAATGCTTGTGATTGCACCTACAGTCGCATTAATTGAAGTATTTAAATAGCCGTTGAAGTAAATGTTGCAAGCTAATAAGCTGTCAAAATCGTCAGTTACATTAAACTGGAACGATATATTTCTACTAACATCAAGAATTACATTATCAGCAGGACTTACTAAAGTTACATTAGGAACAATTGTATTGACTTTGAAATCTAATTTAGTGCTAATATTTTGTGAGCCTGCTGTATCATTAACAAATCCTGTGATGTTATAATATCCATCTGTTAAGTTTAAAGTTAAATTACAGTTTTGTAATGCACTTGTTCCACTACAGGAAACATTATTGCCAAAAATCCATCCACTATAAGCAACACTGCTTGATATTTTATGATAAGTATTGTTTCCTGTCGAATTTGAAATATTCAATAATAAAGTTGACATGTTTAGACTATAATCATCACTTACAGAGAAATTAATAGTGAATACATTGCTGTTGCTATAATTAGAAACTGTACTGAAATTAATTTTCGGACTAGTTGAATCTAAATAAGCAGTTGTAGCATTTGAAACTGTTCCAGTTAATCCTTGTCTATACCCTATTGCAGTTATATTATTTAAACCTGAAAACAAGTTTTCAATTGTTATATTAAACCAACCATTCGGATGTGAGGAATTGTAAGATTTAACAATTGTTCCAACAGGTATAGTTTGATCTAGTGTTTCATTCAAATAAACTCTAACGTATGAAGCACTACCATAATCAGTTACGTTACTGACCTCGTATCTTAAGAAATTATCTCTATAATGGGTTTCAAACTCAACATAAATTCCTAATTCTCCTTGATCGGTTGCATTGAAATAAGTTCCTTCTTCTTTTAATACGTGGAAATAATTGCTACCGCTAGTCATTTCAACATTTCTGGTTGTTGCAGAGTATATCTCTTTAGAATTAATTCCTGCTTCTGAGTTTCCGTTTGTAATGGCAGTATCTAATCCTTGTTGAACAGTGATATTGATGCTTGAACCAGTTTTATTAACAAAACCAATGATGTTCAAACTATTATTATAAACGATGTTATACTCTGCTTGAATCATTGCTTGACTTGGATTATTACTCATAGTAAACATTCTTGTGGAAGAATTTCCAATTAAACCCAAATCGTTTGTACAACTTAAATTCCAATAATAATTTTTATCAACTAAATTTGTCAAGTTTAAACTAATAGTTGTATCATTAGTTGCGTTTACTGAAGTATTCAAGACTCCATCCAAGTATAAATTACATGCAAGACTAGTATCATAACTATCACTTACATTAAATTGTAAAGTAATATTTCTAGTTTTATCTTCTGAATAGTTATTTGCTGGACTTTCTAAACTAACAACTGGTGCTTGTGATGAAACTAAGAATGCTTTTTTAGCGCTAGTATTGGTATTGCCAATAGTGTCATTAATTATCACACTAACGTTGTAATATCCGTCGCTCAAAGAGATTGAAACATTACAACTTGGTAAACTGGTGCAAGTAACATCTGTTCCATTGAACAATCTGGTTGTTGTACTGTTTGAAACATTAACAATAACAGTTGAAGTATTAACTGCATAATTATCAGTTATTTGGAATTGAATATTTGGAGTGTTAGTCGTATAATTAGTTACTAATGTTAAATCTGCACTTGGTTGAGTTATATCTCTATAAATGTATAAATAATCTGATTCAGGACCTGCATTTCCAAACCTTTTAGCAATAGCAGATAAATTATTCAAACCAGTTGATAACTGAACAGTTATATTGAACCAACCAGTAGGTTTAGATTCATTATATGCATACGCGATTGTATCAACTGTAATAGCACCTGCTAAATTAGGACTTATGTTTAATTTATATTCATTAGGGAAATCTTCAACACCTGTGATATTATATCTTATCAAATAATCATTTTGGTGTCCTACTAATTCAGTGTAATTTCCAACATGAAATCCGGTTGCAGTTGTTTTATTAATGAAAATATAACTATCACCTATTGATCCAGTTCTAGTTATAGTTGTTTGTCCTACTCTGGTCGAAGAGATGTTTGATAATGAATTATTAGTATTTATAGTATTATTTTGAACTGCATAAACCGTAATATTTGAGTTTGTTTTATTAGCATATCCATAAACATTAACAGTACTTGCGGATGTCAAATTACTTGCAATCCAAATAACTGGTTTATGTGATGCGACACTTACATTAAAGTATCTGGTTGTTGACACCGCGGAGTTTTGAGCATCATCTTTACATAAGAAGTACCATGAATGATTGCCGTCTGTTGTAACTGTGTAACTGTAAGATTTTGAACTGCCTTCAGTAACAGTTTGTGTACTTATTGAACTGCCATCAAGGTATAAACTACAAGCCATAGTTTCATCAACATTGTCTGAAACACCATTTAATAAGAACTCAATAGTATTATTGTCTGTGAAAACAGAGTTGTTAGCAGGAGTACTTGGTGAGTTAATTGTTATAATTGGATCGGTATAATCATATAATAAGCTCTTATTAACAATGGTTGCATTATTTCCTGCTAAATCAGTTGTATAATATCTTAGAGTATTATTTCCTTCTAAAGCAGGAGTTATTGGAATAGTATATATTGTGTTTGGTGTACAATTGTTTGCAGTTGCATTTATACAGTAATAAGTTTTATTTATTCCACTAACATTTAATACACCATTACTATCATTTCTTGTTAAGTTAATTGAAGGGTAAGGGGTGTAATTAATCCATCCACTAGATGCATCATCAGTAGTAGTTGGTGCAGTTCTATCAGCAAGTATTGTTCTGGATTCTGTAGTGTTACTGTTATTGGCTGAATCTGTGCAATTAAGGTACCAAGTGTGTTCTCCTTCTGCAAAACTGGTTATTTGAAATAAACTTGTTGTTGCATTTGCAACACTGCTATTTGTTTGATTTATAGTTCCATCTATGTATAATGAACAATTGAGTGTTGTTGATAATGCATCTGTTACATTGAAAGTTATGTTTACAGGATTATTGTTTGTTTTAGTGTTGTTTGCTGGTCCTTCAATTAAAGTTGCTGGAACTGTTCGATCAATACTTATATTAATTGAGTTAATAGTTTCATTATTTGTTGCATTATCTGATGAATAATATCTAAGATAATTAATTCCTTCTGAACTAAAGTTTATTGGAACAGTATATTCAGTTGTTGGATTACAAGTATTTGTAGTGTCATTACAATAATATGTTTTGTTTACTCCACTAACAGTTAACGCACCATTTACATCGCTTGCAGTTAAAGTAATTGAAACATTGTTAGGAGTCCAAACACCGGGTGCATTGTTTGTTGTCGTTGGTGCAGTTCGATCAGTAAGAATAGTTCTTGTTTCTGTATTATTAGTGTTATTTGCTGCATCTTTACATTGGATATACCAAGTATGTGTTCCTTCAGCAAAACTACTTATATTAAATTGAGTAGTTGTTGCATTTGCAACACTGCTATTTGTTTGATTTATAGTTCCGTCTATGTATAATGAACAATTGAGTGTTGTTGATAATGCATCTGTTACATTGAAAGTTATGTTTACAAGGTCATCATTTGTTGTTGTATCGTTTTCTGGACTTTCAATTAAAATTGCAGGGTCAACAGTATCTATTTGTATGGTTGCGCTGTTAACTGTTTCATTATTTGTTGCATTATCTGTTGAATAATATCTTATGTAACTTGTTCCTTCTGTAGCAATCGAAACGCTTGTTGAATATTCTGTTGTTGGAGCACAAGCATTAGTTGTGTCTGTACAATAATATGTTTTGTTTATTCCGCTATATTGGGCTGCTCCAGCTGTATCAACTGCTGTTAAACTAATTGATGTACTTGCATTAGTCCATCCGCTTGGAGCATTATCAGTAGTTGATGGTTTAGTTCTATCTATTCCGATTGTATAATTTGTTGCATTAAGATTTAATCCTGAAGTTGTGTTTATACATTGCACATACCAGCCAAAGTATCCTTCTGGAATTGTGTCATTTGCATAAAGAACAGTATTGGTGTTATTGTTGGTTGTAGTATTTGTTCCATAGTTTGTATTATTAATATATAATGTACAATTAGCATATGAATTATTTCCCGTGTAATTAAAACTGAATGCTATTGTGTCATTCGTTCCATTATTCCAAGTATTATTTAATGGTGATATAAGGCTTACTGTATCAATTGCTGCTGCTAATACGAAATAAGCAGAAGTTATCAATACGGCTACGATTAATGTGATTAGTGCAATTCTCCGTCCTAAATTAGTCTTAGTTTGCATGGTTCACATTCACCATCAAGGCAGTGCCTATTTTGGTAACCTCCAATAATTCATTGTACATTTTTATTAAGTCGCGAACAGTCCCCATTTCAATATTAAAATGTTTAGAAATTGCGGTATAGGTCTGATTAGGGCTATTCTTCAAGAAATTCAATAATTCGTCTCTGTTTGGTATTATTTTCTGTCACCGCGACTAATTTATTTGATATCAAGTGTAAACGCTTATTTTCGCTCTTCTTTACTTAAAGAAGCTTGAAATGGCTTTCTTTTACTTATTTATGCTTGATAACAAAACAGCTGTAGAATAATTTTTGATTTAATTATATATAAAGTTTTCGGTGTTTAAAGAAGACTAAACAAAGCACTAAAGAAATGAGATCCATCAAAACCTGGTATTGGAAGCATATTAAAAATTGCTAAAAATAAAGAAATTCTACCCATTGGAACAAGAATCTTATAGTACTTCTTATTAACTAAACTATTTTTCACTAAAATCCAACAAGCAAACCAAATTAAGAAATTCATAAAAGGACCTGCAACTGAAACTAACGAACTTTGAAGTGCTGGGAGCGGAGAATGAGACACATATCCTCCAACAAAGAAAATGAACGGAAACTTAATTAATTTAAGAATTACAACAACAAGATACATACCATAAGGAGCATGAAGAACTGCAGTTGCACCAAAACCCATAGCAACAAATTTATGAGCTAATTCATGAAGAACAATAGCTGGTGAAGCAATCATAGCTGCGAATTTAGTATTCTCCCAAACAGAATGTCTATTAATACTGAAATACTTAACAGGATTATGAACATCATAAGTTAAAGGTTTTTTAAGATAATCGGAGAAAATATAGCCTATTGCTAAAGTCATTACAATAATATCAAATATTTCAATAGGTGTTATAAACATTTTTAATTACAGCAAAGAATGTTGGTATAACCTGTTTCGACAACATCCATGTTTCCTTCAGAATATGAATTGCTAATAGTTCTAACTCTAACACTACAATCATCGAAGTAGTTATCTACAATTTTAAATTGAAGATCTCCTTGTTGATAGTTAGAAGTGATAACTTGATTGGAAGTTAAACAAGATGAGTAACCTGCTTTTTTACAAGCATCATTGCCTGTTAAACCTTTAATAACTTGATAATTGCTATTGTCTTTATTAGCCCAATTACATGAGAGTTTAGTTTCAAGTGCGATTTGTCCAGTAGCTAAACCACCAATTGAACGTTTATTATTTCCATTTTCAACAACTATAACTCTTGCATCGCCAACTTTTCGATTTAGAAATTTTTTGAAAACAGAAGTTTTTTTCTCAATCTCAATAGGTTTTAATAAAGCTTCTGCAGAAACAGTCTTAACTTCCTCTCTAGAACTAATAATATCTAAAAATTTGTTAATAGAATCGCTTGCACCCTCACTTTGAACTACATTTCCTGAAATGGTAGTTAATCCTGGATTAACTTTCATTACAATTGCAAATATGAAGAAAGCTACTACTAAAAAGAAAAATAATGAATGTAAATCATGTTCATGTTTTGTCACTGGCACCACCCTTTCTACTTATTTAGACGGCAGTTGTATATAAATATTACGTTTTTACTCATACATTTTTAGATGTTCTTTTGTGTTAGCAAACTTTTTTGCAAAATTTGTGTGTAAATAATTTGGATCGATGTTTCCTTTAAATTTTTGAATTCTTGGCAAATCTAATCTATCTGCATCCCACATTACTTCTGGAACAAGTATATTTATGTCAGAATTAGTTTTATAATTACTAACAACTGGGTAACCTCCTAACTCTGGTTCATAATTCTGATGATTATTTACTGTGAACAAAATTGTTTTTAAATCCAAAAAAGGGAACAATTGGTGGATTTCTTGTTTAAATATTTCTGCTGAACGAATTCCATGTTCATCATCTTTGGAGTCATCAACTCGTCCTATATCATGAAAATATAGTGCTGCAAGAATATCTAAATGGTGTGTTTTGTTTATTTTTTCTTCTAAAATTATTCTTTTACCATAGTTTACAACTCTTTTTACATGTTCAAAACCATGATCTTTTAAGTCTTTATTAGACATTATTTCTTTTGCAATGTCATACATTCTTTTTTCAAAATTCATTTTTTTTTACCTCGTAACAATTTATCGGAAGATATTTGCTGGTATTTCTTCCAAAAACATTTTGATCTCCAAAAATTCCGTGCATAAAATATTCATTTTTTTTTAATATTTCAGTCTCAATAGTATTTTGTCTTCTATCAAAAATATTTGTTTTGTAAATATCTAAAAGAAAAAATCTTTGTTCTAAACCTAAAAAACTGTGTTCTTCTAAATTGAATGGCAAACCTTTAATGTACATTTCATGTAAATCAATTCCTTGAACTCTTAATGTACTATAATCAATAATTACTTCAGTTTCTTTTTTTTGAAACTCTGTAATTTTAAAATCTTGTTCATCATTATTGTAATCTAAATCTATTGCAGTATTTGCAATTAATTCAATGCTCTCGCTTTCAATTAACTTGTATGGAATGTGAATCCCGATCAATAGAACTCTATCTTGTTCATTTCTATATGCTTGATGAATCTGTAAAGCATCATTAACTAAATTAAATACTGGCAATCCATCAACAACTCTTTCTTGTGGTTGAGTTATAAAACGTTGATCTTTTTTTTGAATAGCTCTTTTTTTTAGATATTCTCTGTTTTCATATAATTGAAGAATTCTTTCTTGTTCATAATTAGGTATTGATAATCCTTGATTATGAACTGTTTCGTGTATTCTTGCTATTGTTGGGAAACGAATGGTTCTGTAAACAGTAAGATGATCTTTTTTTTTAAGTTTTTGTAGGTTTGATATGATGTTTAATCCTTTAATGCTGTTTAATTCAGGGCAAAGAGGTTTAAGAGATGATTCTTCAAAGTGTAAATCGCTAATTAAATCTTTATTTTCATATAATAATTTATTTTTAATTTCAATGGGTAAGTGATTGTTAGTAGTTAAATTTCCACTAAGTTCTTTTGTACTTTGTTCCCATCTATTGAGAAGTTCAGTTAAATTAGTTGTTTTTATCATTATCTAATAGTATCAATCATATCTTTTATATTTTATTCATATTAATCATACGAAAAGTATATAAATAAGTTTGATTTTATGTTTATTAATGAAAAGAAGAATAATCAAACAACAAACAGCATATACTCTCACTTTACCTATTAATTGGATTAGAGATCATAATATTAAACCAAAAGATGAAGTTGATATAGAAGAAGAATCAGACTCTCTAATTGTTAGAACAAAAAAACAGCTTAAAACAGAAGAAGTATCTTTATCTTTAGAAAAAAGCACTTTTGATTATTATAGAATTATGATTGAAAATCATTATCTTAAAGGATATGATGTTATTAATGTAACTTTTGAAGATGAAAAAGCATTTTCAATTATTCAACAAACAGTATCTAATCTAATAGGGTTTGAAATATTGGACCAAAAAGAGCGTTTTTGTAAGATAGGTTCAACTTCGCTTCCTTCAACAGAGCAATTCACTACATTATTGGGTCGATGTTTTAATATCCTCACTTTCACTCAAGAAACCATTAAAGAAGATCTTAACAAATTAACGTTTCAAAAATTAACTGAAATTGAAGCTCAAAGTGATGATGTAAGAAGATTTCTACTTTTTTGTGAACGAACATTGCATAAAACATCGCTGACAACACGAAGAGATGAAAGTTTCATGCATCTTCTTTTAGAAAGACTTAATTTAATTGAACATAATTATTATTATTTATACAAAAAGTTATCTTCAATTAAACAATTTAAAATTAGAACTGAAGTAAAAGAGCTATATAATCAAGCAACAAACATGTTTAATATGTTTAAAGAAATGTTTCATAGAAAAGATCTTAAGAATTTCGCAGAAATAAATACTCTTTGGGAGAAAATATATTTCAAAGAAGGACATAAACTTATGAATAACTGTAATGAAGAAGAATCTATTGTATTATATCATTCAATGCATTTGTCAAAATTGATATTTCTAATTTCTCAACCAAACTTTATAATGCTTAAAATAGAATAATTTATTTTGATATGGTTTCTGGATAGAAAAATATAAATATTAAAACCGATAATAATCGGTTTATGTGGGTTGCAAAGTTTAAATTTAAAGATGATGAAGATGTTTATTCTCCTTTGTGTGTGAAATATAAAATTGATTTTTTTGCAGATCCGAATACTAATTTTATTAAAGATAGAAAGATTAATTTAATTGTTTCTGGAATAATTTCTGGTTCTGAAACAAATAAGAAAACATTTGTTGAAAGCTTAAAAAAAGATTCCAGAGTTAAGGAAATTCAACAACATCATGATTTTTTATTTATTCGTGCAGTGCATTCTGCTTCTAGAGAGGCAAGGGCTGAGATAAAAATATTTTATAATCCTCAATATATTCGGATAAAACCTGTTCATGTTGCTAGTAATGGTTGGGAATACTGGGAGGTTGCATGTCTTGATAGGGGTGAGTTGAATAAATTAGTTCGAGCAGCGATTAAACATTATCATGGGGTGTTGACTTCTATAAAAGAAGAGAAAATAAAATCTGTTGCTGGCTTTGAATTAACTCCTGCTCTTTCTGAAAAACAACTTGAAGCAATAAGTTTTGCTTACAAAGAAGGATATTATACTTATCCTCGTTCTTTAACGATTCCTGCACTTGCAAAGATGAAAAATAAGGCTTATGCAACATTTCAAGAACATATGCGAAAAGCAGAGAATAAATTAATAAATTATTTCTTGAAATACCGGTAATTATCGGCTAAAATTATTTATTCTATATTTGGTTACCTTCCATAAGTGATTAAAGAAAAAAGAATTATTATAACTGGTTGTGGATATAACCCTTTAAAGGAAAGATTTACTAATGTTATAGATAACTCTTCAACTCACAATTCTTTATTTATTAATGATGTGGAAATGAAACTTAATATTGGTGCTGCTACTGCATCTGTATTGGCTAATAATGATTTAACTGTTCATATGGTTTCAAAGTCTGAAGATAAACTTAAAAATATTGCAGATTCAATATCTGGTGATGTTGAATACTCTGTAGTTGATTTATTAGATGAACGACAAGTAAACTCTTTTGTACAAGATTTACCAAGAAATAAACCTCTTTATTGGGTTCAATCAGTCGGGTTAGGTGCTGGAAGTTATAAATTGAAAAATGATAATCCATATCTTCTTTTAGAAAATATTGAAACAGAATTATTAGAAACTGAAGTAACTACTCTTTTACGTTCGAGTCATTTATTGATTAAAGAGTTATTGCCAATATTTAGAGAACAGAATGAATCAAGAATCGTATTTATTTCATCTATGAGTGCAATTAGGGGTTATTCTTTAGGCGGAACTCATTGTGCTGCAAAAGGCGCGTTAGATAGATATGCGAATGCTGCAATGCTTGCATTGTATAAATATAATATTTTTGTAACCACAATTAGACCTGGAGCAGTTGATACTGGGATGTATGATGATAAATTAACACAAAAAGCAGTGATTGATGTTGCTTTAGAATATGGTTGTGATTGGTCTGAAAAGATATCTTTTGCAAATCCTATTTCTGTTGGTCAAGCAGTACAATATGTTTTATCAACTAAAGCTCACATTCCTTCTTTGAATCTTGTTGCACAAGGACAATTTCCTAATGAAGGAAGTTAAAATTAGTTTTTATTTTGTTAAAAAAGAAAAAAAGGCCTTCACATTTGGGGATCGTTGGGGGTGATGCAACAAAGAGTGAAGGCCAAGAAAGAATCGTGACCTTGTGTGTTGTACACAGTCTTTTAATTCTGAATATAAAAAATAAAAAAAATTAATAGTTAGTTTTATCTAACTATTTCGATGCCTAATTCGTTAGACATTGCTTGCCTTGCAGATTCTTGCTGCTTAGCGGTTACTTTTCCAAGTATCCATGGGCTTTTAACGCCAGTGATTATAGTCATTACTGTTATTTTTCCCTTCATTTGTTCACTGACTCTTGCTCCCCAGATGACGTTTGCGTCGTCGTCCATACTTTCTGTAACTAGTTCTCCTACTTTACTAATTTCATCTAAGGTCATATCAGGTCCTCCTGATACGTGGATAATTGCGCCTGTTGCACCTTCATAGCTAATATCCAATAATGGATTGCTCAATGCACCTTTTACTGCTTCTTCTACTCTATTATTAGTATCTGAAGCTCCTACGCCAATAGCTGCTACTCCGCCATCAGTCATAATTGTCTTAACGTCTGCATAATCCAGGTTCACTAGGGATGGTATTGCAATGGTTTCGACAATTCCTTTGATCATAGTTGCGATCAACTCATTTGCTACAGCAAACGCCTGTTGAACAGGTAAGTTTCCTGCGATTTGTACAAGTCTATTGTTATCTATTACTATCACTGTATCTGACACTTGTCGTAACTGTTGGAGCCCAAACTCTGCTTTGTCAACTCTAGCTCTTTCAATATTGAAAGGCATTGTCACTGTTCCGATTACTATTGCTCCGATATCTTTGGCAACATTTGCTATCACTGGTGAAGATCCTGTTCCTGTTCCGCCGCCCATTCCTGCGCAAACGAAAACCATATCTGAACCCTTCAGAACTTCTTTCACTTCTTGTATACTTTCTTGAGCTGCTTCTGCTCCTCTCTCCGGGAATCCTCCGCATCCTAGTCCTTTGGTAATATCTTTCCCTAGTAAGAACTTTCTGTCTGCTTCAATAATATTAAGATGTTGTTGATCTGTATTACATCCTAGAATCTCAGCGCCTTTAATTCCTTTTTTGTAGAGCCAGTTTACCATATTGTTACCTGCTCCACCACAGCCAATTACTTTAATATTTGCCTGCCCGATGTCAAATTCTTCTGTGTTTGTTTCTTGTTTTACTGCGTTGTCCACAACAAAGTCCATTTTTCATAACCCCCTTGGTTTAGTTTTTTTTATTTTTTTTTACTTAATATACTCTAATATTAGTTATTTATATACTGGAAACTATATTTTCGAGTACAAAAATCTTTATAAGTACGATGCACTGTACTACTTTTAGAAAACGCCAAATTTTTTCGTTAATATTCTCTGTTTAACTCGCCAAAGTTAATCTGAGAAGGTTCTCGCCAAATTACCCTCTGAATATATTTATCTCAACACTACTATTTAAAGGTTTCTATTTTTCGAACTATAGTTTATAGAACATACTTGTTAGTTTTATCTTTGAAAAAGACTAGTTCTCCGTCCTGGAAACAAGCCCATATCAGACATTTTTAAGAATTGATCTGATTCTAAATTCAAGTCTATTATTGTAAAGTTGTAACTTTCTTTTATTTGTATCACAAATTCTTTTATTTTGGCTACTGGAATGTTGGTTCCTATTAATAGAACATTTGCTTTATTTTTCTCTTCTTTGCCATGTAATATTATGCTTTCTACTTCTTTAATTTCTGATGCTTTCTCGACGAAGAAACTTAGTGCGGACTTTTTAGTTGTGAGTAAATCTTCTAAGAAATCGGAGTTTTTATTTTTATTAAATAAGTATACTTTGTATTTTTTTAGTTTGTGTTCTTTAATTAATTCAAGCTCTTTAAGTTGATTTATTATTCTGAAAGTCGTAGAAACTGAGACTTTTGCCTTCTTTGCAACTTCCCTTATATAGAATTCATCTTCTGGATTATTGAAAAAAATCTGTAAGATATTTAGTTTTTTCTCGTCGAAGAGTCGCTGTAGGAGTTCTGCTGCTTCCATTAGGAATATTCTTTATCTGGTAGCAAGTATATAAAGTTTTTCATTTTTGAAACGTTGTTTCAAATTTGGAACACTTCGACGTAAAAATGAATAAAATATTATTAATTGTATTTAGAATTGAACTCCCAAGTCCATTAGTTCTTTTTTTAACTGAACAGGGTTTTCATAATGAATTGTGTGCATTCCAAGATCTTTTGCAGGTAAAAGATTACTTCTCATATCATCAACAAACACACATTCTTCAGGTTTAAGGTTAAGCTTATTAGCAGTTAATTGATAAATTTTAGGATCTGGTTTTGCAAGCCCTGAATTATAAGATGTGATAATAACATCAAAAACTTCACGCATATTTCTATTATCAATTTCTTCTTCCAACCAATCCCTAATGTGATTTGAAAGTAAAGCGATCTTATAATTCTTTTTCAAAGCTCTGGCCATATCCGAAACAGAAGGTTGAAAACCGCTAAATTCCAACATATCATGCCTAAAAACATGATAATCAATTTTTAAAAAATTAGCAATATTTTTCCAATAAAGCTCAGAATCAATTTCATCAACCCTGGCTTTCATCCAATTATCAAGAACAACTTGAGTCATTTCTTCAACATTAACACCTAACTTTGGAGCATACATACGAACAAATTCTCTAATAGAAGGATTGGCAGAAAGAACACCGCCCCAATCAAAGATGATGGCTTCAATCATAATTCTCCTCCAGAGAATTATGGTGTTTCAAAAAATTATTTTTTGTAACAATCATACTTAACACCTAATTTAGTTAATTCTTTCTTTAATTGTTCATTTGAACTATATTGGATTGCTTTAAAATCAATATCCTTAGCAACCGCTATATTAGATTTATTATCATCAATAAATAAACATTGATCTGCTTTAAGCTCTAACTGTTCTAAAGCCAAATAGAAAAATGCTTTATCAGGTTTAATCAAACCATAATCACAAGAGTTTAAATAAGGATTGAAAATATCTTCAAAACCATGAATTCTATCATTTTCTGTATCAAATTCAGTAGCATTTGAAAGACAAGCAACCACATAATTATTAGATAATTTTTTTATTAAATCTACAAGTTCTTCATTTACAGGAAAGAAATTCTTCCAAACTTGAATAATTGTGTTATGAATTTCTTCAGATTTAATATTAGTTTTTTCAGAAAGAAGATTACAGAAATCCTTAGCTCTAACGTTTCCTTTAAGCATTTCTTTTTCATACTGATAATAAAAATTAGTAATCTCTTTAAAATCAAATTCTTGGCTAAGCTTTTGAAAAGCAGGCTCCATAGCGCCTGTACAGCAAACACCACCAATATCAAAGATAATTGCTTTAATCAATTTTAACACCTAAGTTAGTTAATTCTTCTTTTAATTGTTGAGGATTTTGATATAGAATTCCATTAATTCCAATACTTTTTGCATTAGTTACATCTTCTTTGTTATTATCAATAAATATGACTTCTTCAGGAATTTGATCTATTTCTTTTAAGATTTCATGATAAGAATTTATGAAATGTTTTCTTTTATCTAAAAAACTTTTATCAGCAATTTCAAATATTTCATTAAAATTTTTAACGAGATATTGTTTATGGATTGGATTTGTATCTGAGAAAATATATTTTTTAATCTTAATTGATTTAAAAATTTCAAAGACTTTTTTTATCAAATTTCCAGTCCAATAATTTTCTTTGTATTTTTTGTAGAACTCTTTTTCTGATAAATTTAGTATTTCTGAACCTTTTTTAATAAATTCTTCTGTACTAATGGTTTGCATTCCAAAATTAATTCTTAATTGTTTACTGCCTTTAGCATTATTCCAGAATTCTTTAAATTTAGGATTCTCAACAAGCACACCACCTATATCAAAAATAACTGCTTTAATCATTTTAACTTTTCTTTTGAGTGTCAAACTCTTCCTTAATTCGCTCTAAAGAAGAAGCATCTTCAGGGCTTCGATCTTCACGAAGAGTCTTTACTCTTGGGAATCGAAGCGCATAACCACTAGAATAATTAGTACTTGCTTGAATTTCTTCAAATTGGATTTCAAGAACAATCTCTGGTTTGAAAGTAACTTCTCTACCTTTTTCAGTTTTCATCAAAGGCTTTAGTAGTTCTGTAACTTCGCCAAAGGATAAACCTTCTTCAGCTTTTTCCTTAAGACCAGTGCCGACTTTACCAACTTCTAAGAAAGTACCATCTTCATCAACACAAGCTAAGGCAAGACTAGTAAACCAACCACTTCGTTTTCCTTCACCCCATTCAGCGCCAACAATGACTAAATCAAGAGTATCCATGGTAGACTTAAGCTTAATCCAAGTTCCAACTCTAGAACCGGGTTTGTAAATGCCTTCTTGATTTTTAATCATGACTCCTTCATTACCTTGTTTGACAGATTCATCGTAGAATAACATTGCTTCTTCTTTACTAGAGGTGATGAGTTTATGAGATAAAATGATTTCAAATTTCTTTTCTGTGACAATTTTTTCAAGAACTGCACGTCTTTTTTCAAGCGTTTCTTTCAAAAGGTTTTTTCCATCACAAAACAAAATATCAAAAATATTAAGTTCAACAGGCATTTTTTTTGCTAAAGCTTCAATATCATATTTTCTTCTAATCCTTTGAGAAATATGTTGAAAAACTAAATATTTGCCAGATTTAGCATCATAACCAACTGCTTCACAATCAATAATGAATTCTTCAGCAGCAATATTATTAGTTACGAATTGAACAACTTCAGGGAATTGCTTAGTGACTTCTTCAAGTCGTCTTGTAAAAACCTTAACTTGACCTTTGAATTTATGAATTTGCATTCGAAATCCATCATATTTATATTCAATAACTGCAGGAACACCGACTCGCTTAAAAGCATCATCAATATTAACTTCTTTTTGAGCAAGCATAACCTTAATAGGATTACCAGGAATTAAACTAATCTTTTCTAAAGCGTCAACTCCTTTTCTTGCAGCAAGTGCAACAACGCCAAAATCATTGCTTTTATCAAACGCTGTTTGAATAATCTCAACAACCTTATTGAATTCTTCACGGTCAACATCAATAGCGATTTTTTCAGAATCATAATTAATCTCAATAGGCATATAAGCCCAAACAATAGAATCACGAAGAGTTCCATCTCCAATACCAACACGTAAATCTTCAAGAACAGTCCTTACAATATATTTTGCTTCTTTAGGTTTAGCACTTGACATTAATTCAGCAATTAACTGAACTTTACGGTCAACACTGCCAGAACCCTCCATAGTAGAAACTTTTTGCAAGTTAGCAAAAACCTTATCAGAAGTTAAATTTTGCTGAAACAAAGTAACTTGAGTCTTTTTAGCAATAGTCTGCTCTGCAACTAAACCAAGATCTCCAATATCTCGCCACATATTTTCAATGTCTTTAATACTTGCACCAGTTGAAGTACCAATTGCTTTTAAGACGAGTTTACTTGCAACTCCAATCTTTGCTTTATTCCAATCAGGAAACAATCTACCTCGTAAAAGAAGAATGATGTGCTCGATATCTTCGTCACTAGTAATCTTTAATAATTCAGAAATTGCATGAGTCTTTGCAAGCCTTTTAGAAGTACTTTCTATTTGTTCATATACTTCCACCAACTTAGAATAGTCCATAAATAAAGAAAAGAAATGATGCTTTATATAGTTTATTATGTCTAATTAAATTTATAACATAAATTATTAAAGTTAAAGTCTTTTCTTATTAATTATGAATAATGAATTTTTATCAGTTGCAGTTCTTGCAGCAAAAGAAGCAGGAAATCTTTTAATGACACAACTTAATTCTGCTTCTAGAGAAGATGACCTTTCTAATCCTTCTGTAAAACAGGATAAAGATTCTGAATTATTAATCCTTAAAATTCTAAAAGAAAACTTTCCTGAACATGGATTTTTAGGTGAAGAATTTGGCGAAACTAACCCTAAAGCAGAGTATAAATGGATTATTGACCCAATTGATGGAACAAATAATTATACTGGAGGAAGAGATACTTTTTCAGTAGCAATAGGTTTAGAAAAAAATAAAGAATTAATTTTAGGAGTTGTTTATTTACCAAAAAGAGAAGAGTTATTTTATGCAATTAAAGGAAAAGGCGCATATCTAAATGAAGAACCAATTAAAGTTAATACTAAAGACAACTTATTAGACTCGATTATTACTTACTCAACTTATCCAGGAGAAGAACATAAAACTGAAACTCTTAATAATAAAATAATTAAAGCTTTTCCTAAAGTAAAATATTTTGGTTTTTCAAGCAAAGAAACTCTTGATCCTGATTTTGGAAGAGGTTCTATGGCTGCAGAGTTTTGTTATCTTGCTTGTGGAAGAATAGATGGATTAGTTAGGTTAAAACAAAAACCTTGGGACGTGGCTGCTGGAAGTATTATTGCTAAAGAAGCAGGTGCAGAAATGAATAATTTAAAAGAACAAAGTTGCAGTGTTTATGAAGGAGATTATGTTGCTGCAAATCCAATTCTGTTAAGAAAAATTAATCATATAATTCAAAATTAAATTAAGTTATAAGAAATCTGTTTCATCTGATCTAACAGTTATCTCTCGTGGAGCTTCTTTAACCTTTGGTTGCACTGGAGGATTTATATCGAATGCTTTTTTCAAAGATATTGGTCCACAGTCCATGCACAGAAAAAAAGCGCCGTATTTGCTTTCTTTTATACTTAGAACTTGTCCACAAACACATTTCATATCTGGCAAACTTTCAGTTTTATGAACTCTGCAAGTAGAAAATCCTTGTTCATTTTTAGCAACTGGTTGACGTTCACAAAACACGCATCGATTATTAAATCCCATTTTAATTAATCCAAAACAATCCTTTATAAGGTTTGTTGTGCGCAAAAATATAGGTTATTAAGACGGTAATTGCAAGCTATTTATAGAAAACTTTATATACTATCGCTTCTTTAATGAGAAGTAATATATTAACACATATATAAAAAAAGGGGTGAAAAAAAGTTGGTTACTTATTTAGAAACAACAGGTATTTCTATGGTTGATGCTTTAGCAAATTTATGGTATCAATTTGTTGAATTATTGCCAGGATTGATTGGAGCAATAATCTTAATGGTTATTGGGTACTTTATTGGAGCTTTTTTTGAAGCTGTAATTAAGAGTGCTTTAATGAAAGCAGGTTTAGACCATTGGGTTGAAAAACATGAAAAACACAAACCTTTGGGACATCTAAGTGTATCTGCTATTGCAGGAGCAGCTGCTAAGTGGTATATCTTTGTGATATTCCTAAGTCCAGCAGCAAGCATGGTTAATTTAGGACCATTATCAAGTTTTCTAGCAGCATTAGCAGGATGGCTACCAAATGTCATCGCAGGAGTATTAATCTTCTTATTCGGTCTTGTTCTGGCTGACTTTGCAGAAGAAAGAATTTTACTTGCAAAGTTCAAATGGGTCAAGTTCTGGGGAGCATTAGTAAGAGTAATTATCATCTTGTTTGTTTTAGATGTAGCTTTGAGCCAAGTTGGTATCAGAGTACACATTGCTGAAGCAACATACTTGATTATTCTAACTGGTATTGTTCTTGCGATTTCCTTAGCATTAGGAATCGGATTTGGTCTAGGTCTGAAAGACGAAGCTAAAGGCTTACTTAAAAAAATAAGAAAGTAAACTTTTAGAATTTTTTTTCTTTTTTTTTAAACTTTTTTTTCTCGTAAACTTTTCGAATTCTATTGAAAAAATTTTTAAATCATTAGTAGTTAGTTTGTATCATGGGAACATTTGATGACATTCTAGGGCATGGAGAATCTTTAGTCAAAAATGAGGACGCTTTAGATTTTGAGTTTATACCTAAAATATTGCCTCACAGAGAGAAAGAACAGCGTTACTTAGCTACTTGTATTAAACCATTATTTATGGAACGAACGGGCAGGAATTTGCTCATACACGGTCCTCCTGGTATTGGTAAGACTGTTGCAACAAAACATGTTTTAAAAGAGTTAGAAGATAAGACTGATGACATTCATGTAATATATCTTAATTGTTGGCAAAAAAACACTAGTTACAAAATAGTGGTTGAAATTTGTGACCAACTAGGATTTAAGTTTAGTCAAAACAAAAATACTGATGAGTTGTTCAAAGTAATTGCTCAAATAGTGAATAAGAAAGCAGCTGTTTTCGCATTTGATGAAATTGATAAAGTTGAAGATTTAGACTTTTTATATAGGCTTTTAGAGAATATTTACAAGAAAACAATTTTTCTAATTACTAACTATAAATCTTGGCTTGACGATTTAGATGAACGAATTAGATCAAGACTGACTTTAGAACTTGTCGAGTTTAAACCTTACAATGCTCTTGAAGTCAAAGCAATTCTTAAAGACAGATTAAAATATGCTTTTGTTCCTGGAGTTTGGGAAGATGATGCATTGGAGCTTGCAGCAAATAAGTCAGCTGAAATCAAAGATGTAAGGTCAGGATTATTCATTCTAAAAGAATCAGCATTTCAAGCAGAACTAACTGCATCTAGAAAAATTCAAAGAGGAGATGTAGAAAAAGCAATCTCAAAATTAGATAATTTCACTATTAAAAATTCTGAAGACTTAGAAGAAGAAATGCAATTTATATATGGTCTTGTAAAAGAGAATTCTGGAAAGAAAATTGGAGACTTATTTGAGATTTATCAACAAAATGAAGGTAAATCCAGCTACAAAACTTTTCAGCGAAAAATTGAAAAGCTTTCTGAAAACAAATTTATTTCTACTAAGAAACAGACTGGTGCTGGTGGAAACACAACAATTGTTGAAAAGAAGTTAACTGATTTCTAATTGAAGCTAATTCTGTTCATTCAATAAAAACAAGGTATTTTTGAAATTGTACAGTGTTCAAAACAAATATTGGCCACTGGACAGCTTAAAAAAACTATTTCTATCGACGATAAAAGCGATTCCTTCCTCTAGTTCACTGGACAAACTCGCGCAGAGTATATAAAGGAATCAATCAATATTCTATTTGTTGTGAAAAAACACAAAGTCCATTTAAACCCCAAATTTTCGCAACGAAGGTGATGCAACATGTCAACTGAATTTGTCGAACAATTATTTTACAAGCAAATAAGTAATTTAACAAAAAAAACCACTAACTCGTTTGATTATCAGTTTAGTGATAGATGGTTATGAATGAGGTAAAAAAGAATGGAAGCTGATGAAAGAGACTATAATTATTATCCAGAAACAATAACTCAAATAATGAAAGATCATAATCTTTTGCGTCCAGAAGATGAGGAGACATTTGTCCAATTTGTGAGGGGGTACTAGCGTATTGGGAACACGCAAATAATTTTAAGAGGTGCGAAATAATGTTTAAAAAGAAAAAATACTTAGAATGGAATGCTTACAAAAACAAGGTTGATTTCCTAGATGTCTTTTACTGGCAACAATCTGTGAGGCAAGAAAATTTGTGTAGATAGATACCTTTTTAAATAATTTTTATTTCTTTTCTTATTATGGAACTAATTAATCAAGACGAATTTAATGGTAGGAAGATAGAACTATCAAAGAAACTACTAAATACAGTGTTTATCTATCCGACAGACACAATATATGGATTAGGTTGTAATGCTACAAATAAAGACTTGATAAATCAGGTTAGAGAATTAAAAGGCCGATACCAACGACCTTTCTCAGTGATTGCACCTTCTAAAAAATGGATTTTAGACAACTGTGAAGTTGATAAAAATGCACAAGAATGGATTAACAAACTTCCAGGACCATATACTTTAATTCTAAAAGTTAAACATAAAAATTCAGTTGCAGATAATATTAATCCAGGATTAAATACTGTTGGAGTTAGAATGCCTAATAATTGGTTTGCTAAAGTAGTTGAAGATCTTGATGTACCAATAATAACAACATCTGTAAACATTGTTGGGGAGCCATTTATGACTTCATTAGATGATTTAGATTCAAATATAAAAAAAGGCGTTAATTTTATATTTTATACGGGAGAAATTAGCGGAACACCTTCAAAACTAGTATTCTTAGATAAACCAGAAGTAAAAGTTCAAGAGAGGTAAATATATGAGAGTTTTGGCATTTGGTGATGTCCATGGAGATCAAGGTTTAGTTAAAAAACTAGCAGATAGAGCTGAAAAAGAACATGTCGATTTAGTTATTATATGCGGAGATTTTACTCATTTTGATAAAAGCACTGATAACATTATAGGTCCTTTCAAAAAGAAACATTTGAAAGTTCTTCTTATTCCAGGAAACCATGAAACTGTTGCTACAGCTGATTTTTTAGCAGAATTTTATGGTGTAAAGAATATTCACGGTTATTCTGTTAAATATGGTGACGTTGGAATCTTTGGTTGTGGAGGTGCTAACGTTGGTCCGAACTTTGTACCTGATTCTGAAATTAAAAGTCTTTTAAAACAAGGATTTGATAAAGTAAAGTATCTAAATAAGACAATTATGGTTACACATGTTCACCCTGCGGATAGTGAAATGGGTAAATTTACTAATTTTTTTGAAGGCAGTAAAGGAGTTAAAGAATCAATAAATGAATTAAAACCTGATATTCTTTTATGCAGTCATGTTCATGAAGCAGAAGGAATTGAAGAAATGATTGGCAAAACTAAAGTTATAAACGTTGGTAGAGCTGGAAAAATCATAGACCTTTAATCTTCAGCAGAAAATCTTAAATCTTCAGGTTCACAATCTTTTGTATATTCATCTAGTATATCTATAACTTCGTCGTATTTTTCTGTGAATTTATCTTTTTCAGGGTCTGGACGTTCATCTTCATAGAACTCACTTCTTGTTTGACCACATAATGGGCATCCATTTAATGGTTTTTCTTCTTTAGCTTCGCAACCACATTGTTCACATATCCAAACTATCATTTTATAAGATATAATTCTAAATAGAATTTAAAGGTTTAGGTTTTAATCAGCACCGAAATACTTTTCTCGATAAAACCTTAGTAATTGTTCTGCTTCAGGTATGCAAGACTTATCTTGAACTCCAATTTTAGTCTTTTTTTGAAGAGATTCGAAATTAGTGGCGCCTTCAAGTACTGCTTCTTCAATATCTTTATCAGTAATATTTAAGATTTTATCAATAACTTTTGCTCCTTGTCGAATAACTCTATCTTTTTGACCTGATTTTTCAAAGAAATTATTTATTGCTTCTCTTAAAGCTTTATCTCCAAGAACTGAGCAATGAAATTTTCTAGGTGGTAAATCATGAAGTCTTTTAACAATATCTTGAGGTTTAATACTCATAGCATCATCAACTTTCATACCTCCATTTTCAGTAACCATTACTGAAAGCATAGAAGTACTTGCAATTGCTGAAGCACAACCAAAAGTTTGCCATTTACACTCTTTGATTTGTTCAGTTTTTGAATCAACTTTGATCCATAACTTCATCATATCTCCACAAGCTGGACTTCCTACCATACCCATTCCGTCAGCATCATAATTATCTGCTTCTTCTTTTGTTTTGAATAAATTCTTTGGATTAAAGAAATGTTCTTTTACAATATCTGTATAGAACCAGTCCTTTCCTTTATTTGTTTTTACGTCAGCGTAATTTTTTTCGTTAGTCATTTTTTTACTTGATCTAAAACCTCCTTTAAATCTAAATTAACTGGTGATATGCTTCTCAAATGTTTTACAATATCAGGTAATACTTTTATTACTTCAGCTATATCTTTTTCAGTTGTTTGTTTACCTAAACTAAATCTTATACTGCCATGTGCTGCTTCATAAGGCAGGCCAATAGCAGTTATTACATGTGATGCGTCCAATGTTTTGGATGTGCATGCTGAACCTGATGAGGCACAGATACCATATTGATTCATATAGAGCATGATTGCTTCTCCTTCAATATCTAATATTGTAACATTGACATTATTTGGAAGTCTTTTTGTAGGATGACCGTTCAAAAAAGTTTTAGGAATCTTTTCAGTCAAATCCTTAATCATTTTATCTCTAAGTCCAATTAGTCTTTTATTTTCTTTAACTTTTTCTTTTTGAGTTAATTCAAGAGCTTTTGCAAAACCTACAATTCCAGGAACGTTTTCTGTTCCACTTCGAAGACCTCTTTCTTGTCCGCCACCATGAATGATTGGTAAAATTTTAATTCCTCTTTTAATATAAAGAATTCCAACTCCTTTAGGACCATAAAGTTTACTTCCATTAATAGTTAGAAGGTCAACATTTAATTTGTTAACATCAAGTTCTTCAGATCCTCCTGCTTGACAAGCGTCAGTGTGAAATAAGACTTTATGTTTTCTAGCAATTGCTCCGATTTCTGCAACTGGTTGAATCGTTCCGATTTCATTATTTGCATACATGATTGAAATAAGAACAGTGTCTTTTCGAATTGCTTTTTCAACATCTTTAGGATCAATAAGTCCATATCTATCAACTTCTAAATAAGTTATTTCATATCCTTCGTGTCTTTCTAAATATTCGCAAGTATCAAGAACTGCATGATGTTCAATTGTTGTTGTTATGATGTGTTTTCCTTTTTCTTTATTTGCTCTCATAACGCCTTTTATGGCTAAATTAATACTTTCAGTCCCACCACTAGTAAAAATTATTTCTTCTGGTTTAGTTGCTCTAAGAATGTTTGCAATTGTTTCTCTTGCATCATCAACAGCTTCTTTTGCTCTTAAACCAATAGTATTGAAGCTTCCTGGGTTACCGTATTCTTCGCAGAAATACTTATCCATCTCTTTTTTTACTCGAGGATCTAAATAAGTTGTTGCCGAGTGGTCTAAATATATTTCTTTAACCATTTTAAATAAAAAAATTTAAAAGATCTTCTTTCCAGATTCTTCTTCTTCAATATGAATTGCTTCTGTTGGACATGATTCTGCAGCTTCTTTATTTTCTTCTAGCTTTGATTCATCAACAACTGGATTGATTGGTCTGGCTTTATCTTCGCCTTCGATTTCAACCATTTTCCAGTTATCAGGAGTCACTGCGGTACATGCTGCGCAACCGATACAATCTTCATCAGTGTGAATTAGTTTATATTTGGTCATTGTTGTTTCCCCCTTATATTTATTCTTTGAAAGACTTGTTCTTACTATAAAAAACTTTCTTTAAAATAAAGTTTTGATACAAGAAAAACAAGCTTTTCTAAGTATAAAAAGTTTATTCTTTTGCCTCTTCAAATCGTTTATTAACAATTTCCCAGTTTACATTCTCTAAGAATGCTGTTAAGTAATCTGCTTTTGCAGTTCCATAATCAATCATGAATGCGTGTTCCCAACAATCTAATGCCAATATTATTTCTTGATGTGCTGGTAAACCAATGTGATGTTCATACATTATGTAAGTATGTACTTTCTTATCTTTTTTGTTGTATGTTAAAACAACCCATCCAGGTGTGGATACAGCAGTAGATTTTAAATCTTGTATACAAGCATCCCACGAGCCAAATGCTTCTTCAACTGCAGTTTTTAACTCTGCAGATGGTTCTCCATTTGCTAAAAGATTATCAAAGTATAATTCGTGTAAATAGGTTCCATTAAATGCAACTGCTTCTCTTCTTTTTAGTTCTGAAAATTCTCCGAATGAGTAGTTTGTTGCTCCTTTATCTTGCTTTGCAAGTTTTTCTTCTATTTCGTTGAGTTTTGCAACATATCCTTTATATAATCCGAAATGTGCTTCTAGTTGTTTATTGCTTAGTCCTTTTAATTTTCCTAATAAATATGTAAAATCTTTTGCTTTATGTTCCATTTTTTATCACCTTTTAATTATATTTTAATCTTAAAAACGCAGAAATTAACTATAGTTAATTAGCACTTATATTTAAATCTTTCTCTTTTTAATCTTAGATGTTTTTAATTAATACTCTATAATACTAACGCCTGAAGTATCATCATCATTATCATCTTTTTCATCAGAATCAAACACTTCGCTAGAAACAGGTGTATCTCCAAACATATTAAAAGATCCATCACCAACAGTCGGAGTATCTGACATGATTGGTCTATCTGCTTCAATAAATTTTAATAGAAGGTCAATTACTTTTTTAATGTCATCAGCAGAATCTCTTTTAGTAT
>ERZ889078.55-NODE-55-length-84479-cov-48.368698_pt1 | contig 84479 bp, 81 predicted proteins | sample MGYA00521266_ERZ889078 | MGnify/ENA primary metagenome ERZ889078 (study PRJEB32303, sample SAMEA104408618) | aquatic metagenome | biome: Brackish water; feature: Pelagic; material: water | place: Baltic Sea | collected 2014-06-16T06:34:00 | depth 76,534 m ... | reverse complement strand
GACTTGCATGTGTTAAGCACGCCGCCAGCGTTCATCCTGAGCCAGGATCAAACTCTCCATTGTAGTTTATTTTGACTCATTTTATTTTATGTTTATTTTTTGTAAAAAATCGAATCTCGTCAAACGAGCTTCGCTCATATTAACTTTGATCCTGCACACCATTTTTGTCAAAAAACACGGGGAAAATTCCCCAAAACTTTCTTATTTTGAAAGCCCGCAATTATACTCTGAGGAGTATAGGCTGTCAACTAAATATTTGGCATAATTTGAATAAATATTTTCGTTTTTTTGCGGGGTTCTTTATTATGTTTTCAGAAAGCGGGCGATTATAATCGGCCACCTACTGATAGGCAAGAATAATATTAAAAATAATCCAAATAATTTTCTTATTTCTAAGCCCTATACCAAACATTTTTGATTATCTATTTTCAGAAAGCTGGCGATTATAATCGACCACCTACCCATAGGCAAGAAGAAATATTTGATAAGCAATATTACTTTAAACGGACTCGAGATTTGTTGCTAATGTTTGCAGAAAGCGTGGTAACCAAAATTAATTGTCTCCCTTATTCAATTAATAATTACATCCGATTTCTAATGTAATTTGAAATCGATTTTTATTTATAATTTAACTCCAATATAATTAATTTGATAAAAAAATAGGGCAGGTTAAACCTGCCCTATTTTTTCTATATTTATTTCTAGTAATCTATCTTAATAAAACAACTTTTTGAGTTGATATAGCATCATCCGATTCGAGTTTTAATAAATAAACACCCGATGAGACGTTCTCGTTTAAGCTATTTTGTCCATACCATGTTGCCGAGTACTGCCCTGGGAGTTTCGTATTATTTTCTAAAACAGCAATTTCTCTACCCGTCAGGTCGTAAACCGATAAGCGAATATTCGTTTTTACCGATAAACGGTATTGAATATTTGTGGAAGGGTTGAAAGGATTAGGGTATGCGAATCCAAGTTCAAATCCTTCTGATTTGTATATGGATTTATCAATCCCGACAATAATCCCTGAATTATATAATCCAGTTCGGTAATAATTTGCCTGATGCGTGAACCAAGAAGTTTGAATCGATGCGGCGGAAGAGATATCCGCGACGATTAAACTACTATCATTCCCAACAACGAGCTCAATATCGCCATCACCATCAAAATCAAACATAGTTGGTGTCCCTTGCACTTTATAACCTGTACTGATAGGGAAGCCTGAGACTGACGAACCATCATTGTTTAAACCCATTATAGCGCCATCATTTGATCCCACAAATAACTCGTCTGAGCCATCATTATTTAGATCTGCAAATGTTGGTGATGACAATATGTAAGAGCCTGTCTCCACGGGGTAACCAGGTAATACATTGCCTTGATAATCCAATCCATAGATAAAACGATCATAACTACCAAAAAATATTTCTAAGAAACCGTCATTATTAATATCCGCGATGCCAGGTGATGTTCGAATGTTTTGTGAAGAATTCGAGTAGCTCCATAAAGTGGCGCCACTGTAATCAACTGCATATACATAGTCATCATCGCATCCAACCAGAATTTCTAATTTGTTATCCAATGAATTATCAATATTCCCCAGTGATACTTCACTTATGATTCTATTGGGGAGCGAAACGGGAAAACCAGCAAGTTCTTCACCACTATTCGATAATGCATGTAATTTGTATCCCCAAGTTCCAAAAATAATCTCAGCCGAACCATCGCCATCAATGTCACCTACTGCCCCACCTTTGCTCATTCGTTCCCCACTGAGGGTAAGTGGATAACCTGAAAGCATGGTTCCATCGTGATGCATTACTGCTACTTCATAGTCCCATCCTAATGCTACGATTTCTAAATCTCCATCCGAATCAAAATCATAGAGAGTCGGTGTCGCCTGTAAGTAGCCTGATGCTGTCCATATTGATTCATATGAGCCATCACTTTGAATAATATATAATTCACCATTTTTATTGCCGATAACAATTTCTAAATCACCATTATTATCAACATCACCAATTGCAGGTGTTGCATCAAATTTTCCATTAAATGCAATTGGAAAATTCGCTAGCTCGGTACCGTCTACTTGAATTGCATGCAGCAGACTATCTTGGCCACCAAAGATTATTTCATTAATGCCGTCACCATTTATGTCAATAACAGCATTCCCCGTCACTACCGACTGAGATAATTCTATTGGAAAATTTAGCTGCCATAATGAAATTGGAATTATAAAATTGAAAGCAACAATATATGGATTTTCACTCTCCATATTTGCCTCGATTCTCAATGTAAATTCTATATCAGCAGCAGGTGCTTCACTTGAAACATTAAATTGATAGCGATCAAATAAATTAACACCGACATTACCCGATGAAACAGTGCCGTATGCTCCAATACTATCCGTAATTGTCACATAAGGATTGTCACAAGATAAATAGCCTGTCGCATTTTCAGCACTCATCCAACCCGTTTGATTCATTAGCGTAACGCGTAATTTAACTTCTTCTCCAGGTGTCAGTTGTCCGTCGCCATTATCATTGATAATTTCCATACTATAGGATGTGTAGCTAATGGAAGGAAACACTGACCGTGCAATAGCATTATATACATTAAGTCTTCCTGTTCCTAACTGACCAATATAGCCTGGATTTATATCGTCAATATTGTCAGTACTTTCCAAAATTGTATTAATCAGCCAATCTTGCGTTGCGCTTGGGTTTTTGGACATGAGTAATCCAAACGCACTTGCTACAATAGGTGATGCCATTGACGTACCTGGCCAACTTGAATACGAACCTTGTGTCGTAAAAACTGTTGACTGTATATTTTCACCGGGTGCTGAAATATCAACTCCGAAAAAGTTGGGATTCCCTTCCCCATCTCCATAGTTAGCCCAATGAAATGCATCGCTCGAACCCACGGCTGTGACCGACACTACATTATCATATCCTGATGGATAATGTGCCGTACCTGAAGGCGTACCATCATCGTTTCCATTACCTGCCGCCGCTACGATAACGGCTCCATAATTGTCAAAAACATTATTAATAGTTGATTGTTCGCTATAGCCCCAACCGGTACCACCCCAAGAACAATTGATGATATTCGCACCCGCATGAGCAGCATATAAAATACCATTATATCCACCTGAAACATATCCGTAAGTATCTTGATCATATAAACACTTTACAGGCATGACCGAACCGTTAAATATGACAGACGCAATTCCCACACCATTGTCAGTTGTTGCTGCCAACAAACCTGCGACATGTGTTCCATGCATCCGATTGTCGATATAGGCAGGTCCCGTAATAGATGCCATTGGGTCATTATCAGAGTCAGATGTTCCAGATGTCACGCCTGCAATATCCCAGCCTATAATATCATCATTATAACCATTTCCATCCGTATCCGTACCTGTCGTAAGATTGGAATTGCTTGATACGGCATCTTGAAGGTTTGCCGTTCCGTTGCCGTCAGCATCACCGACATAGGCAATCAGTTCAGCGGGAGTAATAAAACTATCACCGTTTGTATCAATAGCAGCATGCAGATTTAAAGGGATTTCGTCTTTATTAATCCACATAGAATTCGCCAAATCTGGATGCGTATATTGAACACCCGTATCAACACTTGCTAAGACAATTTCTCTATTACCGGGTTGAACACTATTTTCGATGTCCCATAAATCCCAAGTTGATTTCGCCTCAATTCGGTCTAAAAACCATTGATAACCAATACGAGGATCATTGGGGTTATAGTCAAGTCTATGAATATTTGAATGTTCAGCATACAAAACGCCTGTAGTTTTTGCGACTTCAGATATCATGTCATCTAATAATTTAGTTTCTCTATCAAACTGAATTTCGTAAATATTTGTGAGTAAAACCTCTCCATCACGATCTTCTGATCGTGCATTTGGGAGCCACTGTTCAATAGAAATTGGTGAAAAAGAGTTTAGTAAATCATCTAACTCTTTGATATTAAATTTAGCGATTCCGTTTTCTATAACAGGCTTTTCAATTAATGCATCACCTTCTATACAAAATAGAAATCGATCATGGTGGACATCATTTATTGGAGCAGACCAAGCCAGCACAATGAGCGAGAATCCAAATATTAATAATTTTATCATCTTCATTTTTTTACCTCCTTAAGGTATGAAAACAAAAGCCGGAAATTGTATAATAACAATGCCCGGCTTTTTAATACAATATTCTAATTAAATATTACTTTAATAGAATCATTTTCCGCGTAGCATTGAAATTGGCTGTTTCAATCCTGTAAAAATAGACACCGGAAGCAAATCTTGATGCATCAATCGTAACACTATAGTTGCCAACAGTTTGATTTTCATTCACCATATTTTCCATAACTTTTCCAGAGATATCATAGACAGTTAATCGAACATCACTTGTTTGAGCAATGCTATAATCAATTGTTGTCAGAGGGTTGAAAGGGTTTGGATAGTTTTGAGATAAACTATATGTAATAGGAATCAAATTATCACGCTTATCAACGCCAACGACGGCACCAGTGGAATCTAAATCAGCACGGATCATAAGATTATAAGCAAGTCCTAGGGATGAAAAACTTTCCCATGATGAACCTAAGTTCACAAAAGACCTATCGGCAGCGTCACCTGTTTGATCCACACCAATGGCGGGCGTCGAAGTAAATCGTTTTAATCCAACATAAAATGAACCGCTTGTAATTCTTATCGAATCAGCCGAAATATCAATTGCATTCCAACCGGGTCCTAGTGAAGACGTTAAATAAGTCAAATCGCCTGTTTCATCGCCTGTTTCGTCAGAAGGATTACCGTTAGCTCCTTCATCATCCCAAACGATAAGTCTAGCATTTCCAGAGGATTCACCGTTTACAAAATAACGAAGTCTTTTAATAGTAACAGGGTAGGCTTCGGGTGTAAATTTTACAGCCATGTATGTTCCGTAAGCACCTTGATTGTCCCATCCAGCTTCTGCTGTTCCGTCATCATAGGATATTTCATAAACAGATTGTGATTCAGGCATTGCATAAACTTCACCTGAAAGTACACCTTCGCCGCCCATTTCATAATTAGCAGAGACTGCATAATAATATTCTGTTCCATTATTCACAGAGGCGTCCGAATAAGCTAATCCAACATAGTTTGCTAAAAGAGCATCGCCATATTCCATCCCAGTAGTTCTACGATAAAGATTGTACGAAATGGGTGTTAAGCCTTCGCCTGGAACAACAACATCTGCACGAATCCCTAAGTTAGAAATAGCAGTATAAGCATAATCAATTGCGTACCAAGCGTCACCACCAAAAACAAAGGAGTGGCCTGTAGGAAGTGAACCGACTGTATCTTGTTCGGCTAATACACCTTGATTTCCACCAGAAAAATTACCTACACCAATAGCAAATTGCTCGCCGGCATTAAAAATCAAACCTGCACTTTGTAAATCAACAACTGTTTGAGTTGGATATGTAGCAGGAACAACACCTGTAACCGTATGCAAAAGCGTACTAGGTGCACCCGTATCATTTACAGCATAAACAAAGACATCGGTTAAACCAACAAACGCTGGGTTACCATATAAAGATAATTTTGCATTTTTTACAACGGTACCATCATCCGCAATATCAAAAACAACACCATAGGGTTGCATATCATTTAAGTAATATGAGTACGCGCCTGAATCATATTGTAATCCTTGCGTTGCACCTGTAACAGGCGTTTGCCATGTCAAATCAACTTGCGAATCAGAAGCTTCTGCCGTTAAAGACATTGGACTTGGTAATTCAGCGACAAATACAATATGCCATAAATCTCCAGCAATAGGAACTTGTGATGCAGCAACCCAACCGTCACTTGTTTCACCGTCATTTGTCAAAACACCAGCGATATCAATATCATCAATCAACCAACCAAACATGGTTGGATCGTCAGGCGTTGAAAAACCTGGGTCCGATGCAAATGCCCATCTAAACATTGCATTTTGACCATAATAAGCTTCTGGAATCGTAAATGTAACAGCTTGCCATCCGTTGGAACTACCGCCCCAACCAGCTACGCCGGCTCCTTCACCAAATTCAAAGCCAAAACTATATAAACTTGTACTATTATAAGCAGGAACAACACCAGTTAAAACCGTCCACGTTGTACCACCATCAACAGAAATCCTAACATTTGTGCCATCCCAGCCATTGTAAGGAGCTGTTGCGCCAGCTATTGCTTCAACATTTCTGTTTTGCATAAAAGTAAGTGTAACGGGAGCCGCAGTTGGTAATGCAACTTCGGGGGAATCAAATGTTTGATACCAATGATCTAAATATCCGCCAGCATTGCCTATTTCAGGATCGTTCATAGCCCAAGATTGACCTGCATAAGCATTTACGGTCGATTGATGCCATAAAGGAGGTGTCGCGGTTGCATCTTCACTAACCCAACCATCCAAATTCCCATCTTCAAAATCTTCCATATACGTTACAGAGCCATCAACAGTGAGTGAGAAGTCATCAACAAAAATACCTTCTCCCATTGGGCTATCAGCATCAGAGTGAAAGTACCAGCGAAATTGAACATCCATAGCAGCGTAATTATCAATATTAATCGGAGTTGAATATGAATCATTAAATGATGACCACTCAGCGGGCGCATCAGAGTAAACATAATTACTACCGGCTGGATCATCATAAGGATTTGAAACATAATACCATGTTGTTCCAGCATCAGGAGAAACTTCTACACCCCAAAAATCTACATCTGGGAATTCATTTGGATCAGCAAATGAACCTCTAATAACGAAATCTCCAACGACCGTATTGCCAGCAGGTAATGAGACAACAGGAGAATAAATATAATTTTCCATATTAATATCATAGCTGCCTTCTGCGTTTTGACATGCAATTGCATAATTACCATTTTGGATGTCTCTACTCGCAGAAGTACTGGCTTCAGGGGTACTAATGGTACCAGGCCAGTCTGCTGTTTTAAGAATAATGGTTGCTCCATTTCTGTTTAGAGCTTCATGTGAATTTGCCCAAGCTGTAACAACAAGTGCTAATGCGAGAGTTAGTTTTAGTAGTGTTTTCATGTTTACCTCTTTATGTAATTTTCGATTAAAAAGTCATACCTAAACTGACTTGTTGAACCGCGCCTAATATACCCATATTAGACAAGGAGTAGTCAAATAACAATTTTGTACCATACAAGTTATAATTGATACCTGTACCGACGGAGAAATTTTTAAAAGGATAGCGTCCATTTTCATAAAAACTACCCCAACTATCGCGCTTGACAGTGTCAACCAAGACTCTTAAACCATCTGTAAACTCTTCGCCAGCGTCCCATTGTTTGTTGTCATTTTCATCTATATAAGTTTCACCAACATCAAAAGCATCATTGTATTCGACCTCGTAGACATCATATCCAACGGACCATTCGTAACCAATTTTATAACCACCTCTGACATAAAAAAGTTCATGCCAAGCATATTCAAAACCCAAGGCACCGCGCAAAGCCGCATCAAATGGATCATTCGCATCGACTAATAATGTAAATCTATTTGATAATGATTTTTTCCAAGGACTCATTCCACCTACCAAGTCGGCGCGTAATCCCATCCTAAATACGATTGGAAGGGGCCACTCGTCCGTAAGGAGACGTGATGTCAATTCTGGATGTCCTTGAATATCTTTCGTCGTATTCATATCATAGTTTAAATCAGGTCCATCAAAACGTGCACTTCCGCCAAAATTTTGAAGCGACATGCCTAAAATTAAACCATAAATACCCAAGTCAAAATTGGAGCCGACATCAAATCCAAATGTACTGGCTGTTTCTTTGTAAATACTTTCTGTGATATATTTTCCTGTTATCCCAACTGATAACCTATCTGTCAGTCTTCGTGCAAATGAAAGGCCCAAAGACATTGAATTTGCTTGAAACATTTCGTCAGTTCCATCTGGATAATCGAGGGTTGTAACTTCCATATCTCCCGAACTCATATATTGAACGGAAATCCCAAGAACATTCGCACCTCCAAGAGGAAAGCCAGCGCCAAGATAGTTACTCGAAATACCTGCATATAAAGTATTTTGGCTCATATACAATTCGGGACTTGTGACAAAACCTAAACCAGCTGGATTCCAAGCCATCGAAACCGCACCTTTCGCAAGTGCAGTATATGCGCCGGCTACTCCTGCGCCACCTGCGCCATATTCCAATTTTAAAAATTGTCCAATGGATGTAGCTACTTTTGAGAATTCATTTCCAGGATAAACCGTATTAATAGAATCCTGTAATGATTGTCCCATGGAAAAACTGGATAAGATTAGGAATATTAGAATTAAAATTATTTTCTTTTTCATCTTCATCTCCTAGCGAATGATCGCAAATTTTCCAACATAAGATTCATAATTCGGGGCTTCAACGGCAAAAACATAGAGACCAGGCGCTACTTCTTGTCTATTCATAGAGCGTAAATTCCACTCAGCTTGTCCTGAGAATACGTCTTTATGTAAAATAGTATAGACAAGTTCTCCTGTAAGTGTGAATATTTTTATCACTGCCTCATCAGGAAGATGCGTAAAGTGAATAGATTTATGATGAATATCTTGTTCCCATCCAGCACTCACTATATATGGGTTTGGGACAACCATAATTTCTTCTAAACTCGCTTTACTAACCTTGTCCATTTTAGAAGCGGTTTCAGCATCAAACCAGAGTTCATCGTCTTTCTCAAATGGCTTAACAATAGCAATTTTTGTAATCATTCCACTTGTGAAATGTCGAACATTAGCGCCTATAAGCTGATTCCAGGTCAACGTAAATTTCCAGGTCGTTTTGTCTCTATCTTCAGAGACACCAGGGACATACATCTCTTTAAAAAGATAAACATTCCCACTTTTGAAATGCTCATACCCAGAAATTGGTGCAAATCCTTCTTGCTCACGTGTCTGAACTTGAATTTTTACCTTTGTAAAAACATCTAAAATGCCATTACTATTTGTATCTTCATCTGGATCTAGAACTCCATTATTATTGAAATCTTCATTTCTTGATGTATTGATGACCGTGAAAGGAATCCGAAATTCACCATTATCAGGCGCAAAGAATTTTACCGTATCGTCTATTCCCCACAAAATTTCATAATCTGCCGCAAAAGCAGTACCGTAACCTAATTGATTATCAAAAGTAAAACTATAATTAGGGGCATCTTCTGGTTTCATATCCACCCAAGCGATTGAATCAAAAACCGCAGACCCATAATTTTCAGTCAATAACTGAAATCCGCCCCACACTGGACCATATTTAATACTTGGACCATTGACACCCACACCTTCACCCAGTTCAGCTGGTATTGTTCCACCCGAGCTTAAGGTTGCCACGGTATCCGCTATCCACGTTTGCAAAGCCTCAGACCAAGCATATTTCCAACCGATTATTGTGTCACCAACTGAGCTATCAAGAATTGAAAATTCAGCGAATCCATTTGCATCAAATGCAACATCAATAAAGTCACGATTATATTCAACAACGCTGTATTCAGCATTCTTCGTATAATATGGGGGATTATTATTTGCATCCCCGACAGGAGTAGCATTTACAATCATATGATAAATATTAGAATTCCCTTCAATCTGTGCAACGCTGGCAGGTAGCACTTGCATCTTACCTGTCCCTTTCGTTTTTCCAGTACGATAGACGCCATAATTTGTGGGCGCATTTGTGGGTCTAGCATTGGGTGTCACTTGGACAAATTGAGGTAATAAAGAGCTATTCCCTTTATAATTTTCCAATGATTCAAGAGCTGGCCATTGATCAGGATTATTCTCCGAAATAATGGTATCGGGTTGATAGATTGGGTCATCATACGTTGAATCGTCTGTTACCAATTCCCATGAAATCGTATAAGGTGCTTCAATACCAATATCATAGGCTACGACAGCATAACAATATTGCACGCCGTTAATAACATCATTGTCAACATATTCATGCTCAATGCCTGTATTATCGCCTAGGTTCATCCATGGAGCCAGGGGATCGGGTCCGCCAACTTTTCGTCCATTGTAGCGTATTGAGTCTTCCGTTGCAGAAAGATCGAATTGTGCAATGGGTTTCCATGCGACAGCAAAGCCATCCGTATTATAAATAATATCCGTAATTGGGTCTCCCCAGGTTGTTCCACCATCCGTTGAACGATAGACTTTATACCCTTCAAAGTCGCTATACCCCGTCACAACATCGTGGCTCACTTCAGCTTTAGAATCCCAATAGAGTGTTACTTTTTCATCATCACCTATGGCAAATACATTGGGTGATTCAGGAGGCGAAAATCCTTGATATTTAAGGTCGTACATAATTTGAGCCATCTCCGCATTGTCTGCTAAATCACTAGGTGTCTCGAGTTTTTTCGTATCATTTGGCGGATCACCCATGATGACGGCGAAGGAAAAATAGGTCGTGTCACCAGGCGCTAAATCAAAAGGTCCTGCCGACATGATAAATACACAGTCAAGACCGTCTGGATTGTCTTGACGCATTTTCTCATAAGAATCGAAATGAGGATTCGTTATTCCTGACATATCTTCGTGAAAAAACCAGTTAGCATATTCCGAATTTGGCTTAACAGGATCTATTCCACGCCATTCCCAATCGTATTTTGGTGTATTTAAATAGGCAGTATCCCCGGATAAAATGGCATACATGATTGATTCTTTATCTTCTGCTCCAGGACAGCCTGAACTTCCTGCATAATCATTTCCACATGAACCCGATGTATTTGATTCCTTGATCACTACGCCGGGTCTGTTATACCAATCAAACCAATGCCAGTCTGTTAATCCAAGGGGTTCACCCTTGAGAATATCGAAAACACCATCCCCATCCATGTCTAAATCTTTAGATGCTGGAGGTGTGTCTAAAAGTTTTAGTGCACTATAAGCAAGATTGCTGACTCCATTACTGTCATCATCCCAATCCCAGATAAATGCCATGTCGTAGGTCGTATCAAACATCATCATATCATCATCATTCGATCGACCCGAATAAGAACCATTTTCTAATCGAGAATATGAATCAGCATCAAAATAGAAGCCGCCGTAAGCGTCTGTATAGTTGTATCCCGCTCCCGATTCCAATGAACTTTGATATCCAATGTCTTGAATTTCGTAAGTATACGTCCCATCTTCAGCAACGTAAGGAATAAAAAGGCCATCATTCTCTCCATTGCTAGAGAAATCCATTGGGAACCCTTTATAAGATTCATTGATAATTTCTACCGTAAAGAATGCGATATCTTCTGCGTAACTCCGTCCATAAGAGTGTGCGTTTACGCGAACTTTAATACCCATTGGGTAACCTTGCGTTAAATCTTCATCGCGTATCGCCAAACGATCATCAAATTCCATATAAATGTCTTGATCGCCAATGTGACGGCCATAAATTTCTTTACCATAATTGGGGCTTTGTGGATCTGTATCTGCCGCCCAATCACCTGGCCAGGTTCTTTCAAATTCACCCGTAAATTCATTATAAATATTTGGCCAACTCAATGGGATATCGCTACTTGCTAAAAGTGGATATGGGTCGCCTGTATCCGTATAAATGCCGCCATAGATTTCACCCGCTGCAACTTCACCCGAGTGCAGACTTCCCCTATGTCGTAGTACTGATTCCCAGTCCGTTTGTTTTTTATCGGACACTCTATCAAACCAAGACTCTGATAAAGTAGCTCCCCAATAAACAAGAGAGTCTCTATAGCGCTCCCCTTGCGTTGAATACATAGGTCGCATTGCCCAAGGATTGGGATTCCCAAGAGAATCGCGTCCAGCAACGCCCAACATGAAAGAGGCATCAGAAATATATTGGTAGCCTTTGTATAAACCACTTGGGCTAGAATAATCTTCAAATTCTATAAAACTACCATAATTGTGTGTTGCAAATTGGAGTTCACCTTTACTCATATAACCACGAGCTCTATTGATGACTGGATCGACAGCCGAACGCTTTGACATGAAAGAGGCTTTTCCATGAATGACGGGTTCAGCTCCCATTAAAATAGTCGTCCAAATGATGGCTATTAGTAATATAATTATTTTCGTAATCTTCATATAATACCGCCTAAAATGCTGCTTCGAAAGTTATATCAATTTGACGAGGGTCAGAAAAATTGGATGGGACATCAAAATATGTCGAGGATCTCAATCCCTCTTCAATAAGTTTTGTATTATCACGACCTGGGTCTGTGGGGCTACCGGTTTCTTCGTAAATATCAACAACATTTGCCCGATTAAAAAGGTTTCGTACAATAAGTCCACTACTCCAATCTAAACCCATCAATTTAAATTTCTTACGAACCGCTAAATTGGTTTGGATAAACCATGGCATACGCTCACTATTTGTAGCGCCAGGTCTTTTTAGATTGATGTCATAAGGGGTATAAGGTGAACCGCTCACTGTCATTAGTGTCAAACTAACATTCGTTTTATTAAGAGGATAAACACCATAAACTTTGGGACTATTTTTCTCATTAAAACGATAAGAGCCCGTAATCGTAAAATCGTGAGTTCGATCGTAAGACATCAATACTTCTTTTTTTGGCATCGATTCTTGCGTATCTGTACTTCTATAACCTTCCCATGCATCAGCTCTGTTGGAGGTAGCTCGTGATAAGGTGTATTGAATGTCAGCTCCCCAAGCACCGCCTCCACGTCGTTCCAAACGCATATCAAGTCCTCTGGCCGTACCGTAGTCATATGGGACCACAACCGAATAAGAATAGGGGAAAGCCTTCACACGTTCTGTCGAAGCCAAGTCACTATAATCTTTTGACCAACCCACTAAACTTAGACCCCAATAATCAACAAATTGCCAATTTAATCCAAATTCATAAGATGAAACGCGTTGAGCGACGGCATGAGCATTTCCCACAAGTGGTGATGATGATTTAAGGTTTAATTTATCATTCATATAGATATTTCTGTATGTTGGATTTTGATAAAAACGACCATAGCCAAATGTAAATGTCGCTTTGTCCGTTATAACATGCGAAATACCAATGCGAGGAGACCATAGCATTTTCCATTTTGATGCCTCAAGACCTGAACTTGTATTCCGAGGATCTATCCACGATGTATCCAAGGAATTTTGTATATCAAATCGAAGTCCTAAATTGATGGTCATCCAAGGATATTCTATTTTATCTTGTACATAGGTAGAAATTTCCATGGGGGATTTCTCGCCGGTGCCATAAAGAAAAGCCTTAAAGCCTGTATTTTTATTTTGTCCTGCTTGTCCATAATCTTCAATATAGGGTTCATCAAGCCAAGGTAATTGCGCCTCATCAAATGTAATAAGATGTCTTTTAACATCTATACCACCGCGCAACTGGTGATGTTTTGTTACGCGACTCGTAATATCAAATCGTAACTCATCCGATACAGTTTTAGTATAATGCCGATATCGATCTGATCCAGCTGAAAAATATTCGTAATACCGTGTATAGTATAAAGAGTCGTACATTGCAGCTACTTGCTCTGGCGTATAACCCGATGGCGGTGCCGATCTTAAATTATAGGTCGAATCGGGAAAATACATCACATCCCAACTCGTAAATTGACCTTCCTGTAAATAGTCCGTTAAAGCATCACCATAATGCCACGTCTTTGTTTCACCATTATCAGCTGTATAATCTAATTCAACTAAGCGAATGATTAAATTTCCATTGTTATAAGGGACGGCTCTATTTGTTGCACTAGGCTTCAACAAAATTTTATCATAAGCATGTAAGATAATAGATTCCCCAAATCCTAAATGAATTGTATCGCGTGAAACATAATCATTTGGATTATAAAGTGCTTGAGTTTCCGTACGTGTAAAATAATACAAATCAACGGGTCGGCATCCTTCTCCGTAGGCTTCAAATATATATTCGATATCTGTTAGATTCTCACGTGCGTTGCCAGGTAAAACATTCTCGATAAAAGGGATATCACATTCACCTTTATAGTCGATGCCTTGATGTAGTCCTCTAGCTTCAGTATTTCTTTCGTATTCAACCCAGTCCGGGTACCCGTCAACATCCATGTCACCATTTTCTACTTGAATTTTCATTTCTTGTGTAAAGCGAGAGGCACGAAGCGTATAATATGTTTTTTGACTTAATTGATGTCTAAATTCTGCCGCAAAAAGTGATGACCATTTATGGTTTACGTTTTTCCCCTCTTCATAGAATTGATAGAAGCGATCATAGGTCTGAAATTTTGAATCAATGGCCCAATAGCTAAAATTTAATTCTTTTTGATTCGATATTTTCCACGTTAATTTTGAAAAAACATCCCACGTATCATCAAATCCAAAAGCACGCCAACCTGCTACTCTATCAAGCCAATTCACTTTATTTACATTGTTATTGCCGTTTTGTGGATCGCCATCAGCAAATACTTTATCATCAAATTTTAGTACACGATAGGCACCGGTTGTATAATCACCAGAGATATGAAAAGTGAGGCGGTCACTGCCTTGTATGATAGGCCCGCTAAGACTTCCTACTATTTTTTGACTGTTTCGTAATCGGTCTTGTTCGGAGCTTAACTGACCAAGATTAGAAGTCTCGTAAGTAAGTTTCCCTCTATAATTTTTACCGCCTGAATCCGTAATGTAGTTAACAATCATCGACATGGCATCGCCATATTCAGCGGTAAAAACACCCGTTAGAGATTCCATTTCGCGAATCGCATATTTATTGAGACGTGAGCCTTTTCCAATACCACCATAGATTGGATTTTCAATGTACATACCATCAATCATATATCCAATTTCAGCGCCTCTACCACCACGAACGTGAATTTCTTCAATTCCTCGCTCTTCGAAGCCACCGATACTTTGATTTCCTTTAATTTGGATAATACCCGATTGCAAGGTCAGCATTTCAGTTAAATCACGTGCAGGCAAATTTTGAATTTCTTCAGCAGATCGGACGACTTTTTTGACCGTTACATCCTTTTCAACCAAAGCACGCTCAGCAACAACGACGACTTCATGACCTTCTATAATTTGTTCTTTAAGACGAAATGTAACGCGTGTCGTTTGGTCAATGATAACGCGAATATTTTCCATTGTGACGGGTGAATATCCCATCATGGAAACTCTTACAGAATATAAGCCCACCGAAAGGTTACCAATAAAGAAGTCACCCTCCAAATCTGTTGAAGTGCCTATATTATTTTTTTCTAAAATAGAGACATTAACACCCGGCAAACCCTCACCAGTTTTATCATCGATTACTCTACCAGCAATTGTACCAACCGTTCCTGCATACAAAATTGACATGGTCATCGCCAAAAATAGCACACTTATGCGCTTTAAACTCATGGATAACTCCTTACGAAAACAACAAGGAAAACAAAAAGAGGTCATTTGAGTAATGACCTCTTAATTATATGTATTTCATTTAAAAAATAAATAAAATATATCTTTCAAAAAAACTTAACAAGAAAAACCTTACTTAAGTAACAACATCCTTTTTACATCGGAGAAATTTGCTGTACTTACTTTATATAGATACATTCCGCTTGCTAAATCCGCACCATTAAAACTAAAGTTTTGGATTCCCGCTTCGAGGTTGCCATTGTGAAGCGTTGCAACTTCGTGTCCTAAGACATCATAAACATTAATAGAAACTTTTCCTTGAATTGGATTATTGAAGGAAATTGTCGTCGCAGGATTGAATGGATTTGGATAATTTTGCTCTAATCTATAGTCCATTGGCTTTGCAATTTGGCTTACGTCATCTGGATCTGCAGGAAAGATGTAAGAGGTAGAGTAGATTCTATTTTTATAACCAGCAGACGTGACGTCTCCCGCTACAGTTTGAACAGCATAGTCGGGTACTTGATACATAATATAAACTTCGCCACTTTCAGCATAGTGAGCAACATGTGGGTAGGTTTCATCAATATCTACAGTAGGTGTCAAGTTAATAGATGTGTCTAACCAAGATACACCATTATCATGAGAATAGTTTGCTAAGATATCAACGTATGCTGAGGTTCCTGCTTGCGTTGTAATCGTGTCAGTAATCCCATAATAAACAACATAAATTGATTGATCATAACCAACATCTATTGCGGCTCCATAGGAGTTTCCTTGCCAGCCTGGATCGTCATATAACCACGTTAACTGAAGGCTTCCTATAAAATCAATATCTACATTTGGAACGGCACCACCTGTGGCTGCAAAATCAGCTCCCGTCATTTTAAAATGATAAAGCCCGTTTGCTTCAGACCAACCAGGATAAACGCTTCCGTCATCGCTTGGTAAAACACCTGAGAATACATGTAAATTACCTTCACTATCGACAAGGGTTTCAACTTCATATGAAATAAACGGCGCCCAAGTTGCGCTTAATGCTGTCCACTCACCCGTATCTTCGTCGTAAAGACTATCGGGGAAAACTGGATGAAAATAATCATTCGTTGTTGCATCATCTAGCCAATACCAATCACTCCATGTAGCACCAAAGTCAGTCGTTTTTTTAATAAAAAGTGTATGATTAGCGACTTCAGTATCATCAGCCCAATAAGAGCTTGTTACATAAAAACCATAACCTTCATCATTAATATCAATTGTACCATTAGCCGTATAATTTGAGCCATCAGAACCGTAAACAAAATCAACAGAGTTAGCGAGTAAAATGTTTGCATTACTCCAATCTAGATACTCTGTATACCAACTTCCAGTTGTCGAAGCATGAAAATTAATTCTGTCTCTATCGTTACTCCAATCGGCAAAAATAACATTAAAGTAATCATCGCCTGCTGCAGAAGTATTATAAGAAGCAATAGCTGCCCATGAATCGTTATCGCTGGGGCTGTTATGTATGTCAATGGGTGCTACAAGAGCTTCACTAAAATATTCACCTTCGTCAAAAGTATAATAACCACGACCACCATAATCGCCGCCACCGCCGCCATATTCATTCCACAGAACAATTGGCATAAATTCTGTTGAAATTGCCGAAGGATAACGTCCGTTATAATTACTAGCTTCCGTTCCATTATTAACATTACTTAAGGTTAACCAGCTCCCACCTCTATCGTCAGAGACAGCCATACCGATAACACCTGAAGGTCCTGTTGAACCAGCCCATTGGCGATACGCCATCGTTAAATAGTCAGTTCCTGGCTTCCATGAAATAGGACTCGTTTCACTCATAACCATTCCATATCCATTTTTTGATGAATCAATTAAAACTGCATTCCTTATAGAAGGGAGTGCCGTTCCAATTTCATTTTCTGGATTAATTTCAAATGCAGTCCTATCCATAATTTTGCTAAAATTGGATGGAACAGCCATCGTAGTTTTTCTAACATTTCCCGCAAACACAGATAAGGTCAGGGTTGACATTAACAGTAGTAACATTCCTCTTTTCATAACAATCCTCTCTATTTCGAGCAAATACTTGCTCTTTATTTCAGCGCTAAAGCTAATCGGAGCCTCAAACGCTTCCAAGTCTTTTGAATTTCAGTTTTATAACAAAAACAGTACATTTAGCCAAATACAACTCTTGTAATGATTACAGCGGATAAAATTCCAGCCAAGTCCGCTAATAATGCTGCTGGTACAGCGTGACGGCTTTTGGTGATGGATATGGAACCAAAATAAACGGCCAACACATAAAACGTTGTTTCGGTGCTCCCTTCCATGACGGCTGCCATTCTTCCAATCAATGATTCGACACCAAAATTATTGATTAATTCAGAAACTATTCCTAAGGCACCCGAACCCGATAAAGGACGCATCATAGCCATGGGTAACACTTCAGCAGGCATCCCAATAAATGATGTCACAGGCGACAATAATGATGTCAGAAGATCAAGCGCGCCTGACGCCCTAAATGCACCGATTGCCACTAATATGGCGACAAGATACGGAATAATTCGAATCGCAACTTCAAACCCCTCTTTAGCACCCGTTGTAAACGATTCATAAACTTTTACTTTTTTAACATAGCCATATAAGACAATTGAAAAGATGATGAGTGGGATGGCGATTGATGAAATGCCATTAACAACATTTTGAAACATTAGTTGCTCCCTTCTTCAGTTATTTGATACCGAGGCAATTTTTGCATTAATTTTGTTGCAATAATAGCAACGGTTGTTGAAACACCCGTCGCAAGAATAACCGGACCAATAATATCCGCAGGATTTGTTGCTCCCGCCGCTGCACGTATACCAATGACTGTTGCGGGAATCAATGTCACGCTTGAAGTATTTATCGCCATAAAGGTGACCATTGCATTCGTTGCGGTATCTTTGACTTTATTGAGTTTTTGCAGCTCAGTCATCGCCTTGAGTCCAAGAGGTGTTGCTGCATTTCCTAACCCCAAAATATTAGCAGCTATATTCATAATCATTGCCCCCATTGCAGGATGATCGGGAGGAACATCAGGAAAAAGCCTCACCATAAGGGGGCGCATCGCTTTTGCTAAAAGCTGAATAAGTCCTGAGTCTTCTGCAATTCGCATCAAACCTAGCCATAAAGCCATAATACCGATTAATCCCATCGCGAGTTCAACAGCAACTTTTGCGGAGCTAAATATCCCGGTAGTGAGTTGATTCAAGGGCTCAAAGCTTGGATTCATAATCATACCGGCGTCCGTCATTTCGAGGCCAATACAATTAAAACCAGCGACAACAACCCCAATAACAAGTAGTCCCATGAAAATCACATTTATCATTTCATCTCTCCTTTTTTAAAAACTTTATAAATTATCTTGATGATGCTTTTTTTGTTTTCGATGTCTATAGAATCGATAGCCAATTGCAAATATGATAATACTAATCGAATAAAATATAGCAGCAATTTTTAGCATTAAGTCTCCGTGAAAATCAACACGACTCCATTTTTTTTGTTCGAGGCGAACTTAATTTTTTTTTGTGACTTTGTAAGAGATGACTCAAATAAAAATGAACGTTACAAAAGAAGCCTCAATAAAAAACCCGTTTTAATCCATTGAATATCCACTTTTCTAAGTGTATCAATAAAAAAATGGGACCTCTAGAAAGCCCCAATTTATGCATAACTTGTCTTCTTGTGGAATTAATCTAGTATTTTTAGATTCGCAAATTTAGCCACTAATTTTTTAGTAGAACCAGTAAATACGACTGTTAAACGAGCCTCAGGGCCTCCTCCAGAGACATTGATGATTGTTCCTTTTCCGAAGAATGCGTGCATAACCTCTTGGCCAATTTCATATTCTCCGCTCTTAGGTTTCACCTCTGGTTCACCGAATAATGATTTCGATTTCTTAGCAAAGGTTCTTACTTGAGGTTTCGTTTTGTGTCGCTTTGTTGATGACATTTTCTTTTCCGATCGATTGCTTCCGACTTTTTCTTTTTGCGGGAAGTTAAGATATTCAAAAGGGATTTCACCAATAAATATGCTGGGAGTGTTTATCATAAATTCGCCAAAACGAGTACGACGCATCGCGTATGTTAGATATGCAACACGCTTCGCCCGCGTTAGCCCTACATAAAAGAGTCTCCTTTCTTCTTCCATGTCTTCCGTTGAATCGCCACGTTCGAGAGGGAATAATCCTTGTTCCATGCCAGCCAAAAATACGATATCAAACTCTAAACCTTTCGCGGCGTGGAGTGTCATCAATGTAACTTTATGTGCTTCATCGTTAAATTGGTCAATATCGCTTAACAGACTGACTTCTTCCATGTATTGAGCAAGTGTCGCGTTTTCATTATTTTTCTCGTATTCATCCAAAGCCGCTAAAAGCTCATTGATATTATCAATTCTACTTATCGCGTCAGGTGTATCTTCAGCTCGAAATGATTCAATAAATCCCAGCTCGTCAATAATTGCTATCGCCCAATGATATAGTGACAATTCTGAAATTAGATCTATATATTTTTGAATAAATTGGTAAAAGTCATTGATGCGTTTTTCAACACCCGAATTGAGCCCAATTTCATCAATATTATTTAAAATCGAATAGAGTTGTTTATCCTTTGAGAGGGCGAATTTCACCAATCGTTCAACCGTTGTTTTCCCGATTTTACGACTGGGCACATTAATAATTCGCAATAACGCCACCGAATCTGCGGGATTAAGGATTAAGCGAAAATACGCCAGAATATCCTTGATTTCCTTGCGGTCATAGAATTTTGTGCCTCCGACAATTTGATAAGGGACTGCATTTCGTCGCATTACATCTTCCAGTGCACGAGACTGGGCATTTGTTCGATAAAGAACCGCCATTGAGCTTAACTCAATACCGTTGTTACGTTGGTCGTGGATAGCATGTAAAATAGCCTGACCTTCCCCCGTTTCAGTCTCGCCATGTAAAACGGTAATTGGGGCACCTTTACCACTCTCCGTCCACAAGACTTTATCCGCACGATATACATTTTTAGAGACAACTGCATTGGCGGCTTTAATAATAGTTTCCGTCGATCGATAATTTTGCTCTAACTTAAAAACTTGCCCCGTCGGGAAAATCTGTTGGAAATCGATGATATTCGAAATATCCGCGCCTCGCCATCCATAAATAGATTGGTCATCGTCGCCAACGACACAAATATTTTTGGACTCTTTCGATAGATATTCAACGAATTTAAATTGAGCCAAGTTTGTATCTTGATACTCATCCACTAAAATATATTTGAACTTATTTTGATAAAATCGTAGAATTGCAGGATTATTTTCAAACACTTCAAGTGGCTTCGAGAGCAAGTCATCAAAATCCATTGCATTGTTTGCTTTAAGTGTCGATTCGTATGAGAGATAAATTTCAGCAATTTTTTCATCGCGCGCACTCATCGCTAATTCAGCCATTTCTGAGGGCGTCTGCATCTTGTTTTTCGCAGCTTTAATTTGATAAAATACACCTGCTGGTTTGTAATAGTCGGTAGAAAGTTGCATCGTATTAAGGATGTCTTTTACGACGCGTTGACCGTCTGAGTCATCATAAATAGTAAAATTTTGATTATAGCCTATGGACGACGCTTCTGCCCGTAAAATCCGTGAGCAAATGGAATGAAACGTTCCCACATTGACGTAACCAACTCCTTGCCCCACCATATTATTGACCCGTTGTCTTAATTCGCCTGCGGCTTTATTGGTGAAGGTCACCGCCAAAATCGATGAGGGAAGGATGTTGTGTTTATGAATCATATAAGCGATGCGATGCGTTAGAACACGCGTTTTACCACTACCTGCTCCGGCGAAAATTAAGACCGGACCGTCTATGGCCTGCACAGCCGCTTGTTGAGGGGGATTTAAACCAGCTAGAATTTGAGATGTCATTGGGACTTTCTTTTTTGATATCGATTTACTTTATTAATATGTTGTCGTAATGTTTCGGAAAAATCATGCTCGCCTGAGCCATCATTTTTACCAACAAAATATAGAAATTGTGTGTTTTCGGGATTAAGAACAGCTTCAATGGAAGCTCTTCCAGGACTGGCAATTGGACCCGGAGGAAGTCCTCTGTAACGATATGTATTGTATGGATCCCGAATCTTTTTATGGCGCTTTTGCAAATTACCATCCCATTCATCACGCTTTATCAACATATAGATGAGGGTCGGATCGGCATTCAAATGCATATCAGCTCGAACTCGATTTAAGTAAACACCTGCAACCAGTCGTCTTTCATCACTTTTTGCTGTTTCTTTTTCCACCAAAGACGCGAGTGTCAATATTTGATTGAGATTAAGTCCGAGGGCTTCAGATTTTTGTTTCCAGTCTTTTGGTAATTGACTTAAAAAGCGATTCGTCAATTTTTCGAAAACGATGCGAGGTGATGTACCTTTAATAAAATTATAGGTATCCGGAAATAAAGTGCCCTCTAAGTGATGGAGACTTTTACCAAAAGGATTGAGTAAAACACTATCTTCTAACAATTGCACAAGTTCCAACGAGTCAACGTCAATTTTCCTACAAAGCATTGAGATAATCTCATCGGATCGTAATCCTTCGGGAATCGTTACGATAACATCCTCCATGTTAGTGGATTCCATTTCACGTAATATGCCTACATTGGATAAGCCTTGGTTCAAAACATACCGGCCCGATTTCATACTCCGACTCTTATTGGTAATCAATGCGGCTAAAATAAAAGTGATTCTATTTTCAATTAAATTATTGCCGTATAACGAATCCGCAATTTGACTTAAATAGGAACCCTGAGGAATTGTGATTTTAACCTCTTGATTATTATGGGGATAGTTGGTTTTATCAAAGATAGAAGTAGAAAGGGACAAGGCTAGAAAACTTGACGTTAATACAACTAATATCAGGTATTTTACTATTAATCTTTGTTTATTATGCATGAGTAGTCGGTTTCATTTTGGGCGAATATAGAGCTTATACGTATCATGTCAACGCGTGTACTTATTTTTAAAATATTAAATATTTTATTTGCATTTATTTGTAAGTCAATTATCATTGCCGTCGCGATGGAGAGAGAAGTAAATAAGCATTCAGACCACTGGCTTTCGGGCCTCTCCTTTGAAAAGCAAAATGTCTTTATCTTTATCGCAGGGTTATTTGTCATCGTTGTAGGATATGTGGTCATGGCCACAGGAGAACTTAATAGTACACAATCATTAACGATTTCTCCAATTATGTTATTGATCGCCTATTTAGGCATCATTCCTGCAGCCATTATGTATAAAAAACGCAAGTAATATATTTGAAATATTGGGTCCGTAGTTCAGTTGGTTAGAACGCCAGCCTGTCACGTTGGAGGTCGCGAGTTCGAGCCTCGTCGGTCCCGCAAAAGCCCTTGAGAAATCAGGGGCTTTTTAATTTGATGACATATACTTTATCTATTCTACAAAATTCTGAAGACCGTTTCTATATCGGACAAACATCTGATTTAGAAAAGCGAATCGAAAGACACAACGCAGGGGATAATCCTTATACCAAGCATAAAGGACCTTGGGTTTTAGTATATACCGAAATATTTGGAAATAGAGGCGATGCGATGATTCGGGAAAAACAGCTAAAAAAATGGCGTCGAGAACTTCTCTTAAATCTCATTCAACAATTTGACAATTGATTTTAATTTACGGTGGAGGTCGTCCCGACCCACGCGTCGGGATCGGTCCCGCAAAGCCCTTGAGAAATCAGGGGCTTTTTTTATTCACCCATGTTCAAAATCCTATCCGATTCAATTTGCCGAAAGACGTCATGCAAAAATGCGACATAGATTTCTTCGGTTTTTCGCTTCTCTGTATGGAATGGATAAATGGGTAAAAGAAACGCTTCCACCCATTTCGTCGTTTTTGCGCTTCTATCATATGATTTTTGATATCGTCCATTTGCATCATAAACATCAACTTTTAAATAGTATTCTTGCGTATAAGGAATCGGTGCTAACGTTAATGAAAAGACGGATCCTAGCGTTCCTAAGAAATATTTACTAAAGGATTTCTCCTTACGAAACTCCATGGATATACGGATTTTATACTGTGACATCAGCGAATCTTTTAAGGCAATCCGTTTTGGGTCGCTTAAATCAGACGAGAATTCAGTATAAGAAGCAAAGCGACGTAGGTTTGAAAACTCTGAGGTCGCATCGAGAAGAATATCATCAAAACCTTGTAGTATATCATATCGATTTTGTAATTTCGGAATCGCATCCAAACCTCGTGTCTGTTCCAGGTGTTTGGCAATAAATAAGACATCCACTGGATCAGCACCCACGTTTTTTTGGGTCTCAAGCCCACTCGCTCCCTCGATGTCTGTCCTAAATGATGCACAACCTACAATTAATACAATCAACCCAAGGATATAAATATTTTTTTTCATAACACCCCCCTTTTAGCGCAAATTTAATACTGCAAATAACAATCCATATCTTTATATTTTAAATAGAACATTCGATCTTAATAATGTAGTCATTATTCTTTACAATAGATTCAATTGGAGAATCAAACAATTTCTCATTCCCCCACTCACTATACATCCTATATTCACGCCGCTAAGGGATAGCTTAGCATCAAAATAAGGAAATACTTTATGAATGCTCTTATCACAAACGATGCCATTGTATTTGGCATTCTTCTCGGAATTCTCGTATTTATTTTCAGGACAAGTAAAAGCTCAAACCCATTTTGGTCAAAGTTCTATTCATTTGTCCCCGCACTTCTGCTCGCATATTTCATCCCTTCATTCTTTAATTCCCTTGGTATTATTTCCGGTGATGACTCAAAACTTTATTTTGTGGCTTCACGATACCTTCTTCCTACAAGTCTCGTTCTATTGACTATAAGCATTGATCTAAAGGAAATTCTCAAACTCGGATCAAAAGCTTTAATATTATTTCTTATGGGAACGATTGGTGTCATCATTGGGGGACCAATCGCTATTTTAATAGTGTCGCAATTTTCACCAGAAACCGTCGGTGGTGTGGGGTCAGAAGCTGTTTGGCGCGGCTTAACGACGGTTGCAGGCAGTTGGATAGGCGGAGGCGCTAATCAGGCAGCTATGAAGGAAGTCTTTGAAGTAAATGACAAACTTTTCTCAGCAATGATTACCGTCGATGTTGTTGTCGCAAATATTTGGATGGCCTTTCTACTTTATGGTGCAGGGATTCATACACGAATCGATAGATGGCTTAAAAGCGACACGTCTTCAATAACATCATTGCAAGAGAAAATGGAAAAATATCAGCAAGAAAATGCAAAAATACCAGATTTGGTTGATTTATTTACCATAATGGGTGTTGGTTTTGGTGTGACGGCTTTTGCTCATTTGAGTGCCGACTTTATCGCGCCATTCATTCAGGCCAACGCACCTTATTTATCACGATTTAGCTTAACATCAGGATTCTTCTGGTTAATTGTCATTTCAACAACCATCGCACTAATTTTATCATTTACCAAATTACGACATTTAGAGCGTGTCGGTGCATCAAAATTTGGGAGCCTATTTCTATATATACTCGTCGCCACAATCGGCATGAAAATGGATCTCCTCGCTATTTTTGATTTCCCCGGATTATTTATTGTTGGACTTATTTGGATAAGTATTCATGCGGTTCTACTCATAATTGTCGCAAAATTAATTAAGGCACCCTTCTTTTTCCTCGCAGTTGGAAGCCAAGCCAATATTGGTGGTGCAGCTTCGGCTCCTATTGTTGCCTCAGCGTTCCATCCATCTCTCGCGTCTGTGGGAGTTTTACTTGCAGTCTTTGGATATGCTGTTGGCACGTATGGTGCATGGATTTGTGGAATAATTATGCAAAGTGTTTCGCCTTGAAATGTATTATAAATTCATTTCCCATATTACTTGACTAAATATTATTTCTAGAAAATTTGATACAAAAAAAGCCCGGAAAACCGAGCTTTTAAATTGTAATAAGTTGGTTTTATACTTTTAGTGATTCGTAGCGAGCCATTAATGTGGCGTCATCTTCTTCTTCACCAACAACGATACAGTCAACTGGACAAACTTCCACACATTGTGATTCTTCGAAATGACCTTTACATTCGGTACATTTAGCTGCAACGATATAATAGTAATCATCAGAAAGAGCATCAAAGGAAGCTCCATTAAGTTCATATTCTGCACCTTCTTCATAAATAGCTGTATTTGGGCATTCTGGTTCGCAAGCGCCGCAATTAATACATTCATCAGTAATCTTTAAAGACATAAGTCCTCCAATTTAATTGCTCATATTGTTCATCCCGATTCTACGGGAAATTGTCTTTGAAAAAACATCGTTCGAAGTATTTACGAACGGGGGAAAAATATGGAAATGTTCTATTCACACAACTCTTTTTTAATAATTTATTAAAATAATCTAAGGGATAATTCACATCAATTTCTTAGTTGACTTCATCATTTTATCTTCCATTTTACATTCGCATGCATGAAATAATTGATTCACCATTACGAAAGGTATAATCCCATGTTTCCATTAATACTTATGATATTTACAAGCTATGTCATTGGTTCATTCCCGACAGCTATCATTGTTTCAAAACTCATTTATAAAACAGATGTAAGAGACCATGGCTCAGGTAATGCCGGAGCAACGAATATTTTTAGAACCTTCGGATGGAAACCTGCCCTTTTCGTTACCATCGTTGATATTTTTAAAGGTTGGCTTCCAACTTATCTCATTAGCATTTATAAATTTGAAGGGATGTTACTTTCCGATCACCTTGACATACTTATGATTGTTGCAGGATTTTCGGCGGTTCTTGGTCATACTTATACAATCTTTGCGGGTTTTAAAGGCGGCAAAGGTGTTGCAACAGCCGCAGGAATGCTTATCGCTTTGTTTCCAATTGCACTCCCCATTTGTATTGTCGTATTCATTCTTACGCTGATGTCGTCTGGCATCGTGTCCCTTGGATCTATGCTCGCTGCTACGACGCTACCGATTGTCGTTTTTTTAATTGATGCATTTAGCAAGGATATGAACACGTCCTCAACTTTAAAAATATTTTCAATATTAATCGCTGTCTTTATTGTTTTTACACATCGGTCCAATATTACCAAAATTAAAAATGGAACCGAAAACAAATTTGAGAAAGCAATCGTCTTTAAGCGGAAAAAATAAGTTTTTTACTGTTATTAAGGACTAGCGATATGGGTATAAACGCACCTTATGGTTGAAAACTTTTTGAAATTATTTGCCCCAAAAAGCTTCCATTTTCTTTTTACGCTCGTTTACTAATTTTAAATCAGCGTTTAAATCTTTTATAAATGCACCATTGGGCTCAATAGTTTTTGCTTTGGTCATATCCAAAATGGCTGGTTCCAAATCCGTTTTGGATAATTTTAATCGTGCTTTAGCCATCATATAATACGGTATTCCCGAATTTTTAGAATACGCACTTGCTTTAGCAAAATCGGCGATTGACTCCCATAATTGTTTATGACCCCCTTTATTCATTTCGCCATACGCCGTCATCATGATTGTTGCATATTTGGATTCGTTGCTGTCTTCGAATTCGCGATTTAGATAGATAGACCACATTTTGGCTTCGTCCCAATTGTCTTTTCCCATAGCGTAATCCAATTTTTTTAAGGAAATATTGAGGCACATTTCCGATAGCTCGTTTTCCGCAACACCTAATTCAATGGCTTGCCTAAAATAACCTTTCGCCTTTTCAACATCATGTGCTTCAAGGCTAGTCGTCGTTAAGTAAGAAAATAATTGTTTATCGCTTGGATATTGAACGAGTTGAGACTCATAATATGTCAAGGCTGATTTCTTTTTCCCCCTATTTGATAGCTCAATTCCCGGTTTTAAATTGGGTCCCAAACTTGGTAAACATCCAAATAATAGAATGGATACAATAAGGACAAAGAAAGTATTCCTAAACATAGAAGTCTCCGTTTATTTTGAATTATTGCAGCAGCAAAACGCGCTGATATTGACTTTTTATAGAATTCGTTATTTGAACCATATATATACCTGATGGCATATTTTGAGTTTCCCATCTGTATGAATTCTGCTTCATTGAAAGTGCTGGAAGACTCAACACGCCCTCACCTCGAATGTTGAATATAGCGATCGAAGTTGCATGCGTAGAAGGCATCCACGATATATTCAAAGTATTGTTGAAGGGGTTTGGGAAGCACGATAATTGAAATGTATCCAACGTAAATTTGGGAGATGAGATATTGGTTAAATCAGCACAAAAATCAATGGCATCGACATTAAAAGTCGTCGTCCCGGGACCAGAAGCCATGACAAATCCGAATTGTAATGGTGTGCATGTTTGATTAGAATTATTTATAAGAAAATTTAAATGGGCTATTTCGCCAGTCCCTGTAAGGATATCAAGTCCGGCTAAACTTGTCATAATCATGCGCAATTGGCCATTCGAATACAAAGTATCGATAAGAGAAAACATGTTGGAGCGAGGCGTCAAAGCCATATTTAAATAAGAAATATCAGATCCAAACGGTAAAATATTGAGCTCTAGACCTCGGACATCAACGCTATTTTCCATCATTAATGACAATTTCAAAGTGTCCGAAACGACAGAAGGATTGCGATGTTCAAAATGGAGAGTGACTTGAGCTTGAGCTTGAGCCCACGCAAAAGACATCAAATAAATTATTATAAATAGTTTTTTCATATCTAAACGATAGTGCCTTTGACAATGGTATGTTTGACTAAATTTTGAGCGATATGATAAGGAATTTGACGATGATTCTTTGCATTCCATACGACACAATCGGCTCCAAAGTTTGGATAAATTGTGCCCGTTTTGTCAGAGATGCCTAATGCTCGAGCGCCTTCAATTGTCGAAGACTGGAACGCTTCTAGGGGTTTCATGTGTAGATAAATGACGGCTAAAGAAAGAATCATGGGCATCGATAAAATCATGCTGCTACCAGGATTATAATCAGTAGCCAAAGCGACATGAACCTTATTATCCAGCAGTTTACGGGCAGGTGCATAGGTATGTGTCCCTAAGAAAAGGGTCGTTCCAGGCAATAAAGTGGCGACGGTATCGCTCCCCGATAATTTTTGAATACCCCTATCCGAAATCGCCATTAAATGATCGGCGGAAAGCGCACCCATTTCCACGGCTAATTCTGCGCCACCTGTGCTGGCAAATTCATCAGCATGCAGTTTAAGTTTAAAGCCTAATGTTTTAGCGGCAACAAATATTTGTTGTGTCTCGGATGTCGTATATACGCCGTCTTCACAAAACACATCGCAAAATTCGGCTAGGTTTTGCTCCTTGACTAGCGGTAACATTTCATGGATTAAAAGGTCAATATATTTTTCGCGATTATCTCGATATTCATCAGGTATTTCATGAGCGCCAAGAAATGTGGATTTCGTTTGAATCGGTGATTGATTCGATGCTTTTTGAATGGCTCGCAGTGATTTTAATTCACTTTCTGTCGAAAGCCCATAACCGCTTTTACATTCGAGAGTTGTTGTTCCGTGGGCTAAAAATTGTGTAAATCTCGAAGAAATACAATCAACAAGTTGATCTTCTGGATAATTTCTTAATTTTCGGACAGAGTTACGGATGCCGCCACCTGCAGCTGCAATTTCTTGATAGCTTTTCCCTTGAGACCGGAGTTCAAATTCCAGCTCTCGCGTCTCTGCAAAAGCAGGATGTGTATGGGAGTCAACGAATCCAGGTGAAACAAAGCGTCCTTGGACATCTAAAAAATGAGTACTCTCGTAGTGTTTCTTAGAGACCTCTGAAACGATTCCCTTTTCAAAAATAATACTACCACCATGATGGACTTCCATTTTTTTTAAAAGAGGATTCCATGCGATCCATTCACCTAAATTTGTGAGTCCTTGTAATGACATCTATTCAGTAATCATGGGCAATTTAATGCCACGTTCCTTTGCGACTTGAATCGCACTATCATAACCCGCATCGGCGTGGCGCATCACACCCGTTCCAGGGTCGATAGTCAAAACTGTTTCAAGACGCTTGTCCATTTCTTCGCTACCGTCGGCTAGAATGACCATGCCTGCGTGTATAGAGTAACCGAGTCCAACTCCGCCTCCATGATGCACAGAGACCCAACTTGCGCCGCCTACGGCATTCGTCAAAGCGTTTAGTATAGGCCAATCCGCGACGGCATCGCTGCCATCTTTCATGCCCTCTGTTTCTCGGTTAGGTGATGCGACACTTCCTGAATCTAAATGGTCTCGACCTATGACAATCGGCGCGGAAATTTCACCATCACGAACCAGTTTATTAATAGCGAGTCCTAATTTTGCTCTATCGCCATATCCAAGCCAACAAATCCTACTAGGTAGTCCTTGGAACTCAACTTGATCATGCGCCATATCAATCCAACGAATTAAGGATTTATCTTCAGGAAATAATTCTTTCACTAATTCATCCGTTCGGTAGATATCGTTGGGGTCGCCGCTTAATGCAACCCAGCGAAAAGGACCTTTGCCTTCGCAGAAAAGGGGGCGGATATATTCAGGGACAAATCCTTGAAAATCAAACGCATTCTTGATCCCTGCCTTTTCGGCTTGGGCTCTAATATTGTTACCATAGTCAAAAACAATCGAACCCGCTTTTTGGAAGTCCAACATAGCCTGGACGTGTCGAGCCATGGAAGCATAGGCCATTTCGATGTATTTTTTAGGATTTTCATCACGTAAAATATTCGCTTCTTCGAAAGAGATACCATGAGGAATATAGCCGCGCAATTCATCATGTGCAGATGTTTGATCTGTTACAACATCGGGAATAATATTCTGTTTAAGCATTTCAGGCAGAATATCTGCGACGTTTCCAAGAAGTCCAATGCTAAGGCTCTTTTTCATTGAAATGGCTTCAGTTGCCCATTGCATTGCTTCTGATAATGTATCCGTAGTTTTATCTAAATATCGTTTTTCAATTCGTTTTTGGATGCGAGTTTTGTCCACTTCAATCACAATTGCGACACCACCGTTCATAGTTATGGCCAATGGTTGAGCGCCGCCCATACCTCCGAGACCGGTTGTCACGACCATTTTGCCAACGAGTGAGCCATCAAAATGAATTTTTGCCAGGGAGGCTAACGTTTCGTAAGTCCCTTGCAATATTCCTTGAGTGCCAATATAAATCCAGCTTCCCGCCGTCATTTGTCCATACATCATGAGACCTTTTTTGTCAAGCTCATTGAAATGTTCCCAATTAGCCCAATTCGGAACGAGCATTGTATTGGAAATCAATACTCTTGGTGCATAATGATGAGTCTTAAAAACACCGACGGGTTTGCCCGATTGAATGAGTAATGTTTCGTCATTCTCAAGCGTTTCTAAAGTTTTTAAAATTGCATCAAAGGCATCCCAATTACGCGCAGCTTTTCCATAGCCACCATACACTATGAGGTTTTCTGGATGTTCAGCAACGTCGGGACTCAGGTTATGTTGAATCATACGATAGGCGGCTTCTTGATGCCAGCCTTTGCAATGTAGTTTCGTTCCTGTTGGTGGATTAACGATACGACTCATTGGAATCTCCTAATATTTAAATGCTTTATGAATCTTTTTAAAATATTGAGGTTTGTCTAAATGTGTGTCATAGGAAAAGATGACGATATTTTTAAATCCTCTTCTGCGTGTCGCTCTAATTTTATCAGCGGCGGAAGAATTGGATTGATTATAGGTTGCAACACCCATATAAATCTTGTCAAAATCAATACCAGCAGATTGATATAAAAAGATGTTGTTTTCAAAATCAGGCGTTTCTTTTGCATAATTCATAGGCACGACAAAATCTAAAAGATCATATTGGAGCCACAATGGCCAATTTTGAAAATACCTTGTTTTCGCAACATGTATATTTGGTTTAACGGCTGCTGAAAGCAACACTTTAGGAGCCTTATTTTTAAGCATGTTTCGTGTAATTAAAACGAGATCCGTAATTTGGCTTTCGCGAAACTTATTCCATTTTTCCTGTACTTTTCCAGATTCTTCTTCGCTCATCCTAAACCAATAAGAGCCGCTATTTTGAAAAAGCGATAAAGGATCAACTTGATATTTAAGCAAAAATGATTTCCGCCCCCCGCGACTAAAACCATATTGGCTATCATGATATCTAATATAGTCATAGTGGATGCCATCGACATCATATTTGCTTATTATTTCATCAACGACAGCCAAAATATATTGATTTACTTCAGGATGGGTTGGTGATAAATACAGACCCTCATTTCCATTTTTACCCGTAGTTTTCAATTCATCAATTCCATTATTACCAGAGAAATTTGCATCTAGCCATTCTTGATGCTTATTCGCTAAATGATTTTCATCTATGGGAAGCTCGTGTCTTGACCAGACTAAATAGGCATTGATCCAAGCATGGACTTTTATGTTTTTGCGATGTGCTTCAATAATTAAATATGCAAGTGGATCGAAATTTTGAAAATTGCGGCCTTGAGGCGAAACAACGAAATTACTGGCATAGTATGCGTCTCCCCTTCCACGAACTTGCGCAAATAAATCTGTATAATGATTTTCGTGAGCAAAATTTATAAGATTGTCAATATTTGCTTTTGAAGCGAGTGTACCGCGAACCACCCATAACCCTTGGGTTTCAAATCCATGAGCAAATGAGACAATGAAGAGTCCTATAAATAAGAAAACAGGGAATAACCCTGTCTTCTTATTTTTAATATTCTTCAAAAAAAGTCCCTTAAAAAGTTATTCCTTTTCAGAGGTCTCATCTTTTACGTCTTCGACAGCCGTTTTTTCTTTCACTTCGGTTTTATTCTTAGCTACAGGTTCTGCAGGCAAGAAATCAACTAAAGCAAGTAAAGAAACATGAGCCGCATCATTTTTTCTGCGTCCCAGTTTAATTATTCTGGTATATCCACCGTTACGATCTTGAAATGTTGGAGCAATATCGTCGAAAAGAATTTTCACAACGTCTGGTTGTGGAATTACTTTCAACACCAATCGTCTTGAGTGTAAATCGCCTCGTTTTGCTTTAGTAATTAAAGTTTCAACTAAACGACGTGCTTCAAGAGCTTTTGGATGTGTTGTACGAATTTGCTTGTGAATAATCAAGTTAGCCGCCAAGTTCATTAACATGGCTTTACGGTGACTCGCTGTACGATTAAATTTTCTTCCGTCTTTACGATGTCGCATTTATATCACCTAGTTCACTTCGTCTTTTAAATATTTATCTACATCCATTCCAAAATGCAATCCGAGTTCTGAAAGCTTTTCATTGAGCTCCGTCAGCGATTTGCGTCCAAAGTTTTTAAAGCGTAACATTTCAGATTCTTCTTTGTCAACTAAGTCATGGATGTATTTAATTTCAGCCGCTTGTAAACAATTATAGGATCGAACAGATAATTCGAGTTCATCAATAGAACGTTTAAGTTCATTGCGTACACGTAACATTTCTTCATCAACTTCAGATACGGGTTCACTAATAAGTGATGTATCTTCTTTGATAAACATTTTTACGTGACCTACAATCATTTTGGAAGCGTAAGCCATTGCTTCTTCTGGTGTTAAACTACCGTCGGTTGTAACAGTCATATTCAAAGATTCTTGATATTCACCTTCGGCACCTTGAATTGTTTTTACATCAAAAGAAACGTTTAGAATAGGTGAGAATATACTATCGATAAAGATAGTACCGATTGGAAAATCGGGAAGTTGGTTTCCCTCAGCAGGGACATAACCGCGTCCACGACTGATACGAATTTCTATATTTAATTCTGCACCTTCATTTACAGTAGCGATGTGCAAATCAGGATTTAAAACTTCAAACTGAGTATTTCCGTCACCAATATCACCAGCCGTAAATACATGTGGACCTTTAATGGACACATTTACTTTTTCTGGTTTTGATTCGAGTAATTTGAAGCTAACGCCCTTAAAATTAAGAACAACATCTGTTAGATCTTCTACAACACCTTCTAAGGCTTGAAATTCATGTAATGCGTTTTCAACACGAATACTAACGATAGCTGCACCCGGCACAGACGATAAAAGTACTCGGCGTAAAGCATTGCCCATTGTAATTCCATATCCTCTTTCAAGAGGAGAAATAACGAATTCTTTTGAGAATTCAGTACTGTTTTCCTCATTGATGGAATAGGATTCGGGTATATTAAAGTTTGGCATATAACCCCTTACTATTTAGAGTATAACTCAACTACTAATTGTTCGTTATATTCATCATGAATTTGATCTCTGGTAGGAAAGTCAATAAATATTCCTTCCATATTTGCTTTGTCCAAAGAAAGCCAAGGATAACTACCTTCGCCCTGAACGCGTTTCATTGATTCATGAATTATTTCCATTTTCTTACTTTTTTCGCGTATTTTAACAATATCACCAGGGCTTAACCTATAGCTTGGGATATTAACTTTTTTACCGTTTACAAGTACATGAGCGTGGGAAACAAGTTGACGTGCTTGACGTCTTGTACTTGCTAAACCTAGGCGATAAACCGCATTATCAAGACGTGCTTCAAGAGAGCGCACAAGATTATGTCCGGTAATACCTTTTTCTTTACTTGCTTTTTTAAAATAGTTCACGAATTGTTTTTCCATAACTTCGTAAAGATACTTAATCTTTTGTTTTTCACGAAGTTGTAGACCATATTCTGAAGTACGTTTTCTCATCGTTGGACCATGTTGTCCTGGTGGATAGGTGTTTTTCATACTCCCAAATTTAGGAGATTCAAACGCCTGGAAACCACCTAAACGTCGTACTACTTTTCCTCTTGGACCATGAAATCTAGCCATAGTTCAATAACTCCTTATACTCGACGTTTCTTTGATGGACGACATCCGTTATGAGGTAACGGTGTTACATCTTTAATTGCCGTAATTTCAATGCCTGCAGCAGCAATTGAGCGAATCGCTGACTCGCGACCACCGCCTGGGCCTTTTACTCTTACTTCAACTCTTATCATCCCCATATCAAGTGCTTCTTTCGTTGCTTTTTCAGCAGCTAATGATGCAGCATATGGAGTGTTTTTTCTTGATCCTTTGAAGCCGACCATACCAGATGAACACCAAGTCACCACATTACCATTCTTATCTGTCATAGATACGATAGTATTGTTGAAACTCGCTTTGATATGAGCGATCCCCTCAGGGTCAACTTTAAGTTTCTTTTTTCTTTTTTGAGATTGTGACTTCGCCACTGAATGTTCTCCTTAATACTCTTATTTTTTGCCAACGCCGCGTTTGCGACCTTTGCGTGTGCGAGCATTATTTTTCGTATTTTGACCTCTAACAGGAAGTCCACGACGATGACGAAGTCCTCTATAACACCCAATATCCATTAAACGCTTGATATTGAGATTTACTTCATTACGTAAAGTACCTTCAACAGTGTACTCTTTTGTAATTACGTCGCGAATATCACGGACCTGCTCTTCAGTTAAATCCTGAATCTTAATGCTTGAATCTACACTCGCTTTTTTACAAATTTCACCTGCAAAATGTAATCCTATACCATAGATATAGCATAATCCATATTGCACCTTTTTGTTTCTTGGCAAATCGACACCTGAAATACGCGCCAAATTAAGCCTCCCTAACCTTGTCTCTGTTTGTGTTTTGGATTTTCGCAAATTACAAGCACCTTACCATGGCGCTTGATCACTTTGCACTTGTCACAAATTGGTTTTACTGATGCTCTAACTTTCACCTATAAACCTCTTCTATTTATATCTATATGTTATTCTACCACGATTTAAATCGTACGGAGATAGTTCAACTGTAACCTTATCCCCTGGTAGAATCTTTATATAGTGCATTCTCATTTTTCCTGATATATGAGCCGTCATTACGTGCCCATTATCCAACTTTACGATGAAGGAAGCATTGGGTAAATTTTCCTCAATGACTCCATCAGCCTTTATCATTTTAATTTTAGCCATATTCTCCTAATCAAATATGGTTGTGTCCGAGTGACTTAATATCACAGGACCGTCTTCAGTAATTGCAATTGTATGTTCGAAATGCGCCGAATCTTGACCATCTTTTGTTAAAACAGCCCAACCGTCTTTATGAGTATATATATCTTTTGTTCCCATATTAACCATTGGTTCAATTGCCAACGTCATTCCTGCTTTTAGAAGAATCCCTGTACCTGCTTTTCCATAATTAGGTACTTGTGGCTCCTCATGTAGGTCTCGACCAATACCATGCCCAACCATCTCACGCACTACAGAATATCCAAAGGATTCTACATAGGATTGAATTGCATGCCCAATATCTCGTAAACGATTACCTGGTTTGGCCTGTTCAATTCCTTTATACAATGCTTCTTGCGTCACATGCAATAATTTCTTTCGATTATCAGATATCTCACCTACGGCATACGTACGCGCCGAGTCTCCATAAAAACCATCAAGAAGTGTTCCACAATCAACTCCGAGAATATCACTTTCAACAAGTTCAATATTATTCGGTACACCATGCACAACCATGTTATTGGGAGATAAGCACAGAGTCGCTGGGAAACCATACATGCCCTTAAAGCCTGGAATTGCATTTTTCGAACGAATGAAATCCTCAGCTAAGGTATCTAGCCTTTTAAGCGTAACGCCTGGTCTAATTTCGTGACTCAGCATTTCGAGGGTTTCAAATACAATTATAGCCGCTTTACGAAGTTTTTTAACTTCAGCATTGCTTTTAAGTCTTATCATTTCAAAAAACTAATTATACTCGATAAAATTAGGCTCTTCTACGGCCTTTAATTTTACCCGACTTCATAAATCCATCATAATGACGCATCAACAAATGAGATTCAATTTGTTGTAATGTGTCTAAAGCAACACCAACCATAATCAGCAGACTTGTTCCCCCAAAAAAGGAAGCAACGTCCATATCAATATCCATAAACGATGTGATAATTGATGGCATTACCGCGATAATTGCAAGGGCAATAGCGCCTGGTAGTGTAACGCGGGTTAAGATATTATCAATATATTCAGCCGTTTTTTTTCCGGGTCTAATACCAGGAATGAAGCCACCTTGTTTTTTCATATTATCCGCTACATCTGCAGGGTTAAATGCAATTGCAGTATAGAAATATGTAAAAAACACAATAAAGAGTCCAAACGTGATTAAATAAAATGGGTGACCAAAAGAGAACCATCTTAATATTCCATTCATAAAAACACTATCGGGGAACATTGTACCAACCATACCAGGTAACATTAATATTGCTTGAGCAAAGATAATTGGCATCACTCCAGCACTATTTACCTTTAGAGGGATATGTGTTGACTGTCCTCCATAAACCTTACGGCCAACGACTCTTTTAGCATATTGTACAGGAATTTTACGAGTGCCCTGTGTTAACATAATGACGCCCGCTATAACAGCAATTAATATCATAATAAGCAATATTTCTGTAAAAATAGTATGAACATCATTTTGAACGTAATGTACTTCTTTTAGAATTACTTGAGGTAAACGAACAATAATTCCAATCATAATAATCAATGAAATTCCGTTACCAATTCCTCTTTCTGTAATTTGCTCACCTAGCCACATTAAAAATACGGTTCCCGTAATCAATGTAAGCATTGTAAGAATAAAGAAACCTGCTCCTCCATCGGGTACCACTTTAGCTGATGCACCACCAATTGAGGCTTCCATTTGCGTTAAGAATATGGCAACACCAAATGCTTGAGCAGCTGAGATTGCAACCGTTCCATAACGCGTAATTTGTGTAATCTTTTTCCGACCTTCTTCACCTTCTTTTTGAAGCTTTTGGAAATAAGGAATCACTGAGCCAAGAAGCTGTATAATGATAGAAGCAGATATATATGGCATAATACCAAGGGCAAAAACAGTCGCTTTTTTAAAATTGCCACCTGCAAAGAGATCGTATAATCCTAAAAATCCTTGAAAGCCACTTTGCAAATTTTCAATGGCAGCGCCAAGAACATCAACATCAACACCAGGTAAAGGCACGTGACCACCTAGTCTAAAAACAGCAATAAGTCCGAGCGTAAAAAGAATTCTTCTTTTTAATTCTGGAATTTTAAAAATATTTACGATTTTTTCAAACATTATTCAGAAACCTTCCCACCTGCTGCGATAATCTTTTCTTTTGCAGAAGCACTTATTGCTTTAACGGCCACAACAAAGGCTTTAGTCAAGTCGCCATCACCTAATATTTTCACATTACTATCGAGTTTTTTAATGAGTCCAGCTTTTACTAAACTTTCATTATTAATTATTTCTTCAGTAACGCGATCTAAATCTCGTATATTAACTATTTCATAAACTTTTTTAAAATTGTTATGAAAACCTCTTTTAGGAAGTCTTCTGTGTAAAGGCATTTGACCGCCTTCAAATAAGCCAGCAGTCGTTGAACCTGTACGAGATCCATAACCTTTTTCGCCTCGACCCGCATTTCTACCCCAGCCCGATGCATTACCACGGCCAATTCTTTTCCGTTTTTTCACGGATCCTTCAGCCGGCCTAAGATTCCCTAACTTCATTATACATTCTCCACTGTGACGAGATGTTTAACTTTAAACACCATACCACGGATTACATCATTATCATCTTGAATAACAAAATGACGAATTCTTTTAAGTCCTAGAGCTTCTACCGTCCTAACAATTGGTTGTTTTTGACGACTGACACTCTTGTCTAATGTAATTTTAATTTGTTTTACTTTTTTTGCAGTCATATCAATTAAATAACTCTTGAACAGTTATTCCTCTTCTACTAGACATTGAATTTGCATCTTCAAGTGATTCTAAACCTTGAAGTGTTGCTTTTACAACATTATGAACATTACGAGTGCCTAATATTTTAGCTAAAACATCCGTAATTCCTACTTGCTCCATCATCGCGCGAACTGCACCACCAGCAATAATACCAGTACCAGCAGCTGCTGGTTTTAAAAGTACTCTACCAGCACCATAATGCCCAATAACTTCATGTGGAAGTGTTCCATTAATAATCGGAACTTTAATGACGTTTTTCTTAGCGTTTTCTTTGCCTTTGTTGATTGCAGACATGACTTCATTAGCTTTTCCTAAACCTAAGCCAATATGTCCTTCGCCATCACCAACAACAACAACCGCGTTAAAACGAAATCTTCTACCACCTTTGACAACTTTGGCTACGCGATTAATTTTAACGACTTTTTCTTCCTTAAAATCAATTTCACCAGGGTTAATTGCGCGTCTCATTAAAACTCCAATCCAGCTTCTCTGGCAGAGTCAGCTAAAGCTTTAATTCTACCGTGATATCCAAAACCATTTCTATCAAATATGACGGCTTTTATGCCTGCTTCAACAGCCTTTTCAGCGACTAGTTTCCCAATAACTTTGCTAATATCCGTTTTAGTTTTAGCGTCTTTCAACTCTGAAACAATCGATTTGCTGTTGTCACCACTACTTGCCAAAACATTTCCCTTATTATCAATTACTTGGGCATAAATGTGTCGATTACTCCTAAACACAAGAAGTCTTGGTCGTAAATCGCCTTCAATTTTATGCTTAAAGGCAAGTCTTTTTTTGCGACGTTTTACGAGTCGCTTTTTATTTGAATCACTCACAATAACTTCCTTTATTTACCTACTGTTTTACCAGCTTTGCGACGGACATGCTCATCTTTGTATCGAATCCCTTTGCCTTTATAAGGTTCAGGAGGTCTTACCGATCGTATTTTTGCTGCAATTTCGCCAACAAGATATTTATCAATTCCTGAAACCGAAAATGCATTAAGTCCTTGAGTTTCGTATTGAATGCCTTCAATTTCTCCTACAAAAACAGGATGTGAAAAACCAACATTTATGAGGAGTGAAGAACCGTTCAAATTTACGTTATAACCCGTACCAATAATTTCTAATTCTTTTTTAAACCCTTGAGATACGCCAATAACAGCATTATTAATAAGCGATCTAATAAGTCCATGCAATGAACGTGTTTCTTTTGCATCATTATCACGCGTCACAATAATGTTTTGATTCTCAACAAGAACATTTATTCCATCGTTAATATCAACTTCTAGATTGCCTTTTGGCCCTGAAACTAATACAGTTTTTCTATCAATTTTAATTTCAACACCATTGGGGATATTGATTGGCATCTTACCTATTAGTGACATAAACTACCTCTCTCCCAATCTTACCAAACTTGACATAGGATTTCGCCACCCACACGTTCTTTACGTGCTTGCTTATTCGTAATAACACCTTTTGATGTCGTTAGAATAGCGATTCCCATACCATTAAGGACGCGAGGAAGTTTATCGGCACCGACATACTTTCTCAATCCAGGTTTGCTTATACGGTCGATACCTTTAATAACACCTTCACCCGATGGCGAGTATTTAAGATATACGCGTATTGTTAAAAAATGACCACCCTCAATTAAAACAAAGTCTTTGATAAAACCTTCAAGTTTTAGCAAAAGAGCCATTCTTGTTTTTAAGTTTGATGATGGAATATCAGCCCAACGATGTCTTGCTTGTTGAGCGTTGCGAATCCGAGTTAAAAAATCGGCTACGGGATCATTCATAGACATATCAAATACTCTCCTTTACCAACTGGCTTTCGTTATACCAGGAATTTCACCACTAAGGGCTAATTCACGGAAACAAAGTCTACAGAGTCCAAATTTGCGGATATATCCTTTGGGTCGACCACAAACTTTACATCGACTATATTCACGCACTGCAAATTTCTGTGGTCGTTTTGCTTTAGCAATTAAAGATTTTTTTGCCATATTAGGACACCTTAATTCGTTGTTTTTTTACGGAATGGAATCCCAAGAACTTTTAACAATTCATAGGCTTCTTCATCTGTTTTTGCAGTCGTGGTAATATTAATATCCATACCACGAACCTTGTCAATTTTATCATAATCAATTTCAGGAAAAATAATTTGCTCTTTTATACCAATAGCATAATTACCTTTTCCGTCGAATGATCTATTAGGGACACCATTGAAATCTCGAACACGAGGTAAAGCGGTAGAGATAAATCGATCCAAAAATTCCCACATACGATTTCCTCGTAAGGTAACTTTTGTGCCAACGGCATCTCCCGCTCTAATTTTGAAATTAGAAATAGCTTTCTTTGCTTTGGTAATCACCGGTTTTTGTCCAGTAATAGCCGTTAATTCAGCTACAGCATTTTCTAATGCTCTTTCGTCCTCTCTAGCATTTCCTAGTCCAATATTAATAGAAATTTTTTCCAGTTTTGGTACTTGCATTACATTCGCATAACCAAATTTTTCTGAAAGAACTGGGACAACTTCTTTCGTATATTTTTCTCTTAATCTTGCCACGTAGTCACTCATCAGTCTTCTCTTCCTCTAACGATCAAGTACTTCGCCATCAGCTTTAGAAATCCGCACTTTTTTTCCATCTTCCAAATGTTTGAAGCCCACTTTGACTTTTTTATCATTTCTAAGTAAAGCTACATTGGAAATATGAATAGGTGCCTCTTTTTCAATCCTACCAGATGGTGAATTTGCTGAAGTTTGACGTTGATGTTTTGTTATAAAATTTACACCTTCAACTAACAGGCGTTCTTTCTTTGGAAAAACTTGTAAAACTTTTCCCTTTTTCCCTTTATCTGCACCTGCGATAACTTCGATCATATCATTTTTCTTTATTTTCATTATGACCTCGCTTTACAGTACTTCGGGAGCCATTGAGACGATACGCATAAATTGTTTTTCACGTAACTCACGCGCTACGGGTCCAAAAATACGTGTGCCTTTGGGTTCTAATTTTTCATTGATTAGCACGGCAGCATTTTCATCAAATCGAATATAACTACCATCTTTTCTACGAATTTCTTTTTTAACGCGCACAACAACGGCGCGGGATACATCACCCTTTTTAACGCTGCTATTTGGAGTTGCCTGTTTTACAGTTACGACAATAATATCACCGATAGTGGCATATCGTCTCCGTGTTCCTCCCAGGACTTTGAAACAGAGGACTTCTTTAGCTCCTGTGTTATCCGCAACTTTAAGTCGTGTTTCTTGTTGAATCATACTTTATTCCTACCTGTTTAGTACTTAACCTTGGTATGTCTTAGTAACTTCAAGAAGTAACCAGCGTTTGTCTCGGCTAAGAGGACGAGCTTCGATAATACGCACTCCGTCTCCTATACCACATGCATTATTCTCGTCATGCGCTTTTACTTTTTTTGATTTTTGAATTACTTTGCCATACATAGGATGTTTTATATTTCGCGCAACATTAACAACAATGGTTTTATCCATTTTGTCACTTGTTACAACGCCTGATAATATTCTTTTCTTGCTTGTCTCACCCATCATTATTTCCCTTCAGAGGAACGAATTTCTAATTCGTATTCTCTTAACCTTGTTTTAATCTGAGCAATTTCGGTTTTAATGGCAGGTATTCTTGCTGGCGCTTCCAATTGCTGTAAAGCTTTTTGAAAACGTAAATTTGCTAATTCTGTATGATTGTCAGCAAGTTTATTATGCAATTGTTCAACGGTTAATTCTGCTAGCTGTGTAGTTTTCATTATGTTACTTCCTGTATATCACGACGAGCGACCATTTTTGTTTTAATTGGTAGTTTGTGTCCTGCAATACGAAATGCTTCAGCTGCTATTTCGACATCTACGCCGTCAACTTCAAACATAATATGTCCAGGTCTTACCACTGCCACCCAATACTCTGGGCTACCTTTTCCTTTACCCATTCGAGTTTCTGCAGGTTTTTGAGTAATTGGTTTATGAGGGAAAAGGCGAATCCACATTTTTCCATGTTTTCTAACGCGTCTGACAATGGCAACACGAGCGGCTTCAATCTGACGACTGGTTATCCAACCCGGTTCGAGAGCTTTCATCCCATACGTACCATAAGAAACTTCGATACCACGAGATGCTTTTCCTCTATTCCTACCTTTTTGCAGTTTGCGAAACTTTACTTTTTTTGGCATTAACATATTAAAGCTCCTTAACCAACTACGCCGACAGCTTCACCGTTACAAATCCATACCTTCACACCAATAATACCATAAGTTGTATGTGCTTCAACTAAAGCATAATCAATATCTGAACGTAATGTATGTAATGGAACCCGGCCTTCGTGAAAAGTTTCTTTTCTAGACATTTCAGCACCACCAAGACGACCCGAGACAGAAACTTTGATGCCTTCTGCACTCATTCGCATCGTGGATTGAATAGCCTTTTTTATAGCTCTTCTAAAAGATATTTTCTTAACGAGTTGGCTAGCAATATTTTGCCCTACTAATCGAGCACTCAGTTCTGGTCTTTTTATTTCATTAACTTTAATAACAACATCATTATGCGTTAATGAACGAATTTCTTCTTTAAGTTGATCAACTTCAGCCCCTTTTGGGCCTATCACAACACCAGGTCGAGCAGTATGTATTGCTATCGTTATCCTTTTCGATGTCCGTAAAATCTCAATACTTGCTACAGCAGCATGCTCTAGTCTTTTAAAGAGATATTTACGTACTAATAAATCTTCGTTTAACTTCTCGGCAAAATTCTTTTCATCAAACCAATTTGACAACCAGTTTTTATTGAAACCTAATCTAAAACCGATAGGATGTGTTTTTTGTCCCAAATTCTGCTCCTATTTCTTTTCTGCTACGACGATGGTTAGATGACTACTTCGGCGACGTATAACGGTCGCTCTTCCCATTGCTCTAGGACGAAATCGTTTCATTGTTGGACCTTCATCACAAAATGCAGTTGTAATGTATAAATTGTCTGCATTAATTTCAGAATTTGGAGCATTTACTGCATTAGCAACAGCTGAACGAATCGTCTTTTCAATAACAACTGATGCCTTTTTTGTTGAGAAATGTAAAATATTGAGGGCTTTCTCAACATGCAACTCCCGTACAAGATCAAGTACATGTCGTACTTTTCTTGCGGATTGCCTTATATATTTAGCCTTTGCAATTGCTTCCATCATTACCTCGATTTGGACTTATCGGGATGACCACGAAAAGTCCTAGTCGGTGAAAACTCTCCTAGTTTATGTCCGACCATGTTTTCTGTTATAAATACAGGGATGAATTTCTTTCCGTTATGAACCGCAAATGTTAACCCGACAAAGTCAGGAATGATTACACTTCTACGAGACCAAGTCTTAATGACAACACGTTTTTTGCCCTCTTTGGCCGCAGTAGCTTTTTTTAACAATTTTTCTTCAACAACGGGACCCTTTTTTATCGATCTTGGCATATCAAATCCCTATTTCTTCCTGCGCGAAACAATATACTTGTTCGAAGCTTTAGTCTTCTTACGCGTTTTGTAGCCTTTAGTTGGTTTACCCCAAGGTGTGCGAGGATGTCCACCACCGGAACTTTTCCCCTCACCACCACCCATTGGGTGATCAACTGGGTTCATGACAACACCACGTACTTTTGGTCTACGACCCATCCATCTAGAACGACCCGCCTTACCAATCGAAATATTTTCATGCTCTTTATTACCTACTTCACCAATGGTTGCATGACAATTTTTGTGTATCATGCGCATTTCACCGGAAGGTAATTTTAATGTTACGTAATTTCCCTCTTTAGCCATAATCTGAGCTCCTGCTCCCGCAGCTCTACAAATTTGACCCCCCTTGCTAACTTTCATTTCGATATTATGAACAATGGTACCGTTTGGAATACTGTTCAATGAAGCTGAGTTTCCAACTTTAATAGCGGTGCTCTCATCTGAAATTAAACTATCGTTTACAGAAAGTCCGTTTGGAGAAAGGATATATCTTTTTTCACCATCTGCATATATTAACAACGCAATATTTGCCGATCTGTTTGGATCATATTCAATAGAATCAACGTGAGCAGGGATTCCAAATTTATTTCTTTTAAAATCAATGATTCTATAGAAACGTTTGTGACCTCCACCGCGTCTTCTAGATGTTATACGACCTAAATTATTTCTACCACCAGTTTTTTTGATTGCTGTTAAAAGAGATTTTTCCGGATCATTTCGTGTAATTTCTTCAAAAGACGACGTCGTTTTAAATCTCTGCCCTGGTGTAATAGGTTTATATGTTTTTACTGCCATATTATTATACCCTATGCCTGTTCATCACGGAAAAAATCAATCTTTTCTCCGTCACGCAATGTTACAATGGCTTTTTTCCATGAAGCTTTAGCTCCTTTTGTGCGAATAACACGGCCACCACTACGCATAGTTTGATTTTTAATTTTACCGTTCACATTCATGACTGCAACTTTGTGAACTTGAACATTAAATCTCGTTTCAATAGCTTTTTTAATGCCAATTTTATTTAGATCCTTTGCAACCCGAAAGGCGTATTTTCTTTCAGTTTCCTGAAGATTAGCCATTTTTTCAGAAAGAATCGGTTGTATAATTTTATTCTGTTCCATTCAATACTCCGATTCAATTGCTAAGCATGTTATTTAAAATTTCGATTGAAGCGACATCCGTAAGAATGACTTCATTATCGATAAGATCATAAGCTGATGCTGAGGATGCCTCAATAATGGCAATATTTTTAATATTGCGACCTGCTAAATATAAATCTTCATTAAAATAACTTGTTAATATTAATAGTTTTTTTCCTGTCAAACCTAGATTTCCCAATAAACTTAAAAATTCTTTAGTTTTTGGAGCACCCACTTTTAATTCATCCAAAACAATAATTGCATTTTGATTGATTTTGTCAGACAATACCGATCTACGAGCAAGTTGACGAACTTTCCGTGGTAGTTTTATAGAATAATCTCTTGGTTCTAAAGCAAAAGCATGTCCACCACCAACCCAAATGGGTGAGCGAGTAGAACCAGCACGAGCACCACCGCGACCTTTTTGTTTATATGGTTTTTTACCACCACCCGAAACCTCGGCACGCGTTTTGGTTTTATGCGTTCCTGCTCTTAAGGCTGCTAATTCAGCTTTGACAGAAAGATATACAACATGTTCATTAGGGGTTACCGCAAAAACTGAATCTTGTGCTTCAATCTTTGTACCCGCTTTTTTTCCGTTTGTTTTTAATATATCTAATTTCATAGTCAACTCTTAGTTACGTAGATAAAACCATTGCGAGGGCCTGCAACAGCGCCTTTTACCATGATTATATTTTTTTCAGCATCTACTGAAACAATTGTTAGATTTCGGACAGTGCTTTTCGTGCCACCAAGACGTTTTGCCATCTTAGTACCAGGAAATACTCTACTTGGATCCGAACTCGCTCCAATAGAACCACCTTTTCTCAGCTGATCAGATTTACCGTGTGAAGAAGAACCTCCCTTAAAGTTATGAGCTTTCATAACACCGGCATTTCCTTTACCTTTTGATGTACCTGTGACATTAACCATCTCACCAGGCTTGAATAAACTAGCATCAAAGTTTTCACCCATCTTTTTATCTAAAGGACTCATCTCTCTGAATTCTTTTGTGATGTATTTTGCAGGTGCTCCAGCTTTGTTAAAATGACCCATAGCTGGTTTATTAACACGGCTAGGTTTCTTATCTTTAAAACTTAATTGAACTGAATTATACCCGTCAGTTTCGAGTGTTTTGATTTGAGTAATGACACATGGGCCTACTTCTAAAACAGTAACAGGATAAATTTTTCCTGCGTTGTCCCATACTTGTGTCATGCCCATTTTTTGACCTATTAATCCCTTCATACGTAAACCTGCCTATACCTTTATTTCGATATCTACACCAGCGGGTAAATCGAGTTTCATCAAAGCATCAACTGTTTTACTTGAAGCTTGATGAATATCTACGATTCGTTTGTGAATTTTGGTCTGAAACTGCTCACGGGATTTTTTGTTCACGTGCGGTGATCTTAACACCGTAGCTATTGAACGTTTCGTGGGCAGTGGAATCGGACCGCTAATCACAGCACCAGTTGATTTGGCTGTTTGGACGATTCTTGCCGTACTCTTGTCTAGCAAGTTATGATCGTATGCTTGGAGACTAATTCGAATGATTTGTGATGGCATTAGTTTGCTATCCTTTACGTTTTATTCGATTATCTCAGTTACGACACCAGCGCCAACAGTATGACCACCTTCACGGATAGCAAAACGCAATTCTGGATCCATTGCGATGGGCGCTATCAATGAGATTGTTACAGTCACATTGTCACCTGGCATTACCATTTCTGTTCCTTCAGGTAAATCTACGATACCTGTTACATCCGTCGTGCGAAAATAAAACTGGGGACGATATCCATTAAAAAATGGTGTATGACGACCCCCTTCTTCTTTCTTCAACACATAGACTTCTGCCTTAAATTTCTTGTGTGGTTTTACACTACCAGGTTTGGCGATGACCATTCCACGCTGGAGCCACTCTTTATCGATTCCTCGTAATAATAAACCTACATTATCACCTGCTTGGCCTGAGTCTAACAACTTACGGAACATCTCTACTCCCGTTACTGTCGTTTTCTTCGACTCTTCAACCATACCTATGATTTCAACTTCTTCGCCTACTTTTACGATCCCTCGTTCAATTCTCCCCGTTCCTACCGTACCACGACCTGTGATACTAAATACATCTTCTACAGGCATTAAAAAGGGCTTGTCTACATCTCGTTCGGGTTCGGGGATAAATGAATCTACCGCTGCCATCAACTCATGGATACACGCTGTTGCTTCAGGATCTGTAGGATTGCCTAAAGCTCGTAATGCACTTCCTCGTATGACAGGTGTATCATCACCTGGAAAATCATATTCATCTAATAATTCACGTAATTCCATCTCTACCAAGTCCAATAACTCATCATCATCTACTTGGTCTACTTTATTCATGAATATTACGATTGAGGGGACGTTTACCTGCTTGGCAAGTAATACGTGCTCACGGGTCTGAGGCATCGCGCCGTCTGCGGCACTTACAACCAGGATCGCGCCGTCCATTTGGGCGGCTCCTGTTATCATATTTTTGATATAGTCCGCGTGTCCTGGACAGTCAACGTGGGCATAATGACGATTTTCCGTCTCATACTCTACGTGGGCTGTCGCAATTGTGATTCCTCGTTCACGCTCTTCTGGTGCATTATCAATACTGTCAAATGAACGGACTTCACTCAATCCGTCATTCGATAATACTACCGTGATTGCTGCCGTTAATGTCGTCTTCCCATGGTCAACATGACCTATTGTTCCTACATTAACGTGAGGCTTCGTGCGCTCATACTTTTTCTTAGCCATATCTATAATCCTCTAACTATTATTTACCTTGTATCTTTTCCATTATTTCTTTCGAAACACTGGCGGGTACTTTATCAAAATGATCAAATTGCATTGTAAATACTGCCCGTCCTTGCGTTATAGAACGAAGGTCGGTTGCGTATCCAAACATGTTGGATAAAGGAACAAAAGCTTTAATTACTTGCGCATCTTTACGAGGTGTCATTCCTTGAATATGTCCACGTCTGGACGTTATATCACCCATCACATCACCTAAATATTCATCAGGGACAATAACTTCAACATCCATTATCGGCTCCATAAGTACAGGAGACGCTTTTTTACATGCAGCCTGAATAGCCATGGAACCAGCGATTTTAAAAGCCATTTCTGATGAATCGACTTGATGGAATGATCCATCATAAAGTTCAACGCGAACATCTGGAATTGGGAAGCCCGCTAAAACACCGTTTTTCAATGCTTCACCGATTCCTTTTTCAACTGCTGGGATATATTCTTTTGGAATCGATCCCCCAACAATCTTGCTTTCAAAATGATAACCTTTGCCAGGTTCGTTCGGCCCTACATTAATATACACATGTGCAAATTGGCCTTTACCACCTGATTGTTTCGCAAATTTAGTTTCTTGTTTAACGTTCTTAGTAATGGCTTCTACAAATGCGACTTGTGGTGTCCCAACGCGTGCATTTACTTTAAATTCGCGCATAATGCGATCCACAATAATATCAAGGTGGAGCTCGCCCATACCACGAATAATCGTTTGCCCAGTATCATGATCCATATTCACAATGAAAGTTGGATCTTCTTCGGCTAGTTTAATAAGTGCATTTGATAATGCATCATTATCAGCCTTTGATTCAGGTTCGATTGCTACAGAAATAACAGGCTCAGGGAACACCATTGATTCAAGAATAATTGGATTCTTAATATCACAAATTGTATCACCGGTCCGTGTAGTTTTCAATCCGATAGCTGCTGCAATCTCTCCTGTCTCGATAAATTCACGCTCTTCGCGTTTTATAGAATGCATCACCATCAATCGACCGATACGCTCTTTTTTCCCTCTAACAGGATTGTAAACGGCATCTCCAGCATGGACAGTGCCTGAATACACTCTAAAAAATGTTAATTTCCCAACATAGGGATCTGTCATAATTTTAAATGCGAGAGCCGAAAAAGGCGCATTCACATCAGGTGGACGTGTAATAACTTTTTCGCTGTCATAAACATCATGACCTTCAACATCTGGTAAATCCATAGGTGATGGTAAATAATCTACGACTGCATCAAGTAATCTTTGAACACCTTTATTTTTAAAGGCTGAACCGGCTAAAGTTGGAATCATTGCACCATCAAGTGTTGCTTTACGAATAGCTACTTTGATTTCTGCGATATCTAATTCTTCACCTTCGAGATATTTTTCTAATAAGACATCATCATAAGAAGCAACTTCTTCGATAAGCTTATGTCTATATTCTTTAACGATTTCTTCCATGTCTTTTGGTATTTCGCCCAAATCATAGTGGGCACCCATACTCGTTTCATTATAGAGAATCGTTTTCATGGAAAGTAAGTCAACGAGTCCTGTAAAGAGTTCACCCGCTCCGATAGGCAATACAACGGGAACGGGATTAGCGCCTAAGCGTTTTTTAATCATTTCTAAAACGTTATAGAAATCAGCTCCGACACGATCCATTTTATTGACAAATGCAATGCGAGGGACGCCGTATTTATCGGCTTGTCTCCAAACTGTTTCACTCTGTGGTTCGACGCCTCCGACAGCACAAAATAGCGCTACCGAGCCATCTAAAACCCGGAGAGAACGCTCAACTTCAACGGTAAAATCAACATGTCCTGGTGTATCAATGATGTTAATACGATGATTATCCCACATACATGTTGTTGCAGCAGAAGTAATTGTAATACCTCTTTCCCGCTCTTGATCCATCCAATCCATTGTAGCGGCACCATCGTGCACTTCACCAATTCGATGTGTTCTACCTGTATAATACAAAATTCTTTCAGTTGTCGTGGTTTTACCGGCGTCAATATGAGCCATAATACCAATATTACGAACCTTGTTTAAATCGGTTTTTTTAGAAACGGTTGCCATTATCTAAAATGAGCGAAAGCTTTGTTGGCTTCAGCCATCCGGTGCGTGTCTTCACGCTTTTTAATTGAACCACCTTCGTTATTGGCAGCTGAAATCAATTCAGCGGCTAACTTACCGGCCATTGTTTTTCCCGAACGAGACTGTGCATATTGAATAATCCATCGATAAGCAAGGGCCATACGTCTGTCTGAACGGACTTCAATGGGCACTTGATAGGTAGCACCACCAACCCTTTTGGACTTGACTTCTAATACGGGGGCAACATTTTCGACCCCTTTTTTAAATAGTTCAAGAGGATTTGTTTTCGTTCTTTGTTTAATTGTATCAAATGCAGTATAGACAATACGTTCAGCAGTGCCTTTTTTCCCTTCTCTCATTACATAGTTGATGAATTTTGCAACCATCAAATCATGATAAACTGGATCTGCAATAATTTTTCTTTTTTCTGGTCTACGTCTTCTCATATTTTTCTATTACCTAATTAGGATTTGGGTTTTTTAGCTCCGTAGCGAGAACGACTTGTACGTCTATTTTCTACTCCGGATGTATCTAAAGTACCACGGATAATATGATAACGAACTCCAGGTAAGTCTTTTACTTTACCACCTTCAATGAGCACAATTGAGTGTTCTTGAAGATTGTGACCTTCACCCGGAATATAAGCCGTTACTTCCATTCCATTTGTTAAACGTACACGTGCAACTTTCCTCAAAGCCGAGTTTGGCTTCTTGGGAGTCGTTGTATAAACTCGTGTACATACACCGCGTCGTTGCGGATTTCCTTTAAGCGCTGGCGCCTTTTGTTTTTTACTAAGAGCCGTTCGACCCTTACGCACCAATTGATTAATTGTTGGCATTTGTTGTCCCTTTAAAAAAGCCGCCAAGTATAATTTTCAACCCTAGCACAGTCAAGTTCATTTTAATCGTTTTCCTTTGCTTTGGCATCGTCTCGCGAGGTCGTTTTTTGGTCTTCTCTAGACCTCCGAATTACTCGTACTTTATCAGCAGTTTCATCGTTTGGTCCAGTAACTTTAAGCCTACGATACATATGTAATCCAGTACCCGCGGGGATTAATCGACCAACGATAATATTTTCTTTTAGTCCTCTAAGATTATCAACTTTTGAATTGATAGCAGCATCTGTAAGAACTCTTGTCGTTTCCTGGAAGGATGCAGCAGAAAATACACTTTCAGTATTTAGTGATGCACGCGTAATCCCAAGGAGAAGCGAAGTGTGTGTAGCTGCCTCGGCGTCTCTTGCTTCTGGTACTTGAATACCTTCCACAACATTTGCCTCAACAACTGCCTGAAATTCATCTCTCAATACAATTTGATTTTCCATGAAAGTAGAATCACCGGCTTTTATGATAACAACTTTTTTCAATGTCGCTTCATTTTCATTGCGGAATTGAAATTTGTTAACACGATCCTGAGGTAAGAAATCAGTATCTCCAGGATTATCAATCATGACTTTCTGCATCATTTGACGAACAATTACTTCTATATGTTTATCATTAATACGAACACCTTGTAAACGATACACTTCTTGGATTTCATTTACTAGGTATTCCTGTACTTCACGTTCACCTTTAATACGAAGAATATCTTTCGGTGAAACAGGTCCTTCACAAAGTCTATCACCAGCTTGAACCATATCACCGTCAAGTACGATAATATGACGTCCGTATGGAATAGAATATTCATATTTAATTCCATCAGCCGTTTCGACATAAAGAAGTCTTGCCCCTCTTTTGAGTTCGCCATAACTGATGATACCATTCACTTCCGTAACAACAGATGGATCAGCAGGATTTCGAGCCTCAAAAAGTTCAGCAACGCGAGGTAAACCTCCAGTAATATCGGCTGTTCTAGCTTTAGAGGATGAGAGCTTCGCAAGAATTGATCCTGCTTTAATCATGCCTTCTTTCGCTACAATAACCGAATCAACAGGGATTCCGACTTCTTTGGATAATGGATTTCCATCATTATCAACTATTTCAATGCGAGGCGTTAGTTTGCGGTCACGTGCATCAATAATAGTACGTTCACGCTTGCCACCCTCACCAATTTCTTCGATGAAAGTAATATCTTCAATAATATCTATAAATCGAGCATGTCCATCAGTTTGCGCAATAATAAAATCAGTACGAGGATCCCATTTATATAAAATTTGATCCTTTTCAACTGCTTGGTCATCTTCAATTAATAGAACAGATGCATAAGGCACTGGAGCATTATATAGGGCTCTATTGTTGTCATCCATGATTTCGAGGTATCCATTCCGTACAAGGGCAATATAACCCTCGCCTTCTGGATTTGGGGCAATCCTCATCCCTGGAGAAAATCTAACACGACCTGCAAATTTTGCATGTGCTTCACTCTCTTCAAGAATACGAGCCGCCGTACCACCAATATGAAATGTTCTCAATGTTAGCTGAGTACCAGGCTCCCCAATTGCTTGAGCAGCCACAATCCCTACTGCTTCGCCAAGACCAATTCGTTTACCTGTGGCCAAATTTCGGCCATAACATTTTGAACAAACACCATATTCACTTTCACACGTCAATACCGAACGAATACGCACTCTTTCAACATTTGAATGAGACACTTTATTCGCTAAATCGGTCGAAATCATGATACCCGCTTCAATAATGAGTTCATCCGTTATTGGATCAAAAACATCTTCGGCTGAAACGCGACCTTCAATTCTATCTTTGAGTGTTTCGATGACTTTATCATTTTGTTTTAGTGGAACGACATCAATACCATTAATTGTACCACAATCCACCGTATAAATAACAACATCTTGAGCCACATCGACTAAACGTCTTGTTAGGTAACCAGCATCAGCAGTTTTTAAGGCTGTGTCAGCAAGTCCTTTACGTGCACCGTGTGTTGAGATAAAATACTCTAAAACTGTAAGACCCTCTTTAAAGTTAGAAACAATGGGCGTTTCAATAATCTCGCCTTGTCCACCTTTTAAAGATTTTCTTGGTTTCGCCATGAGTCCCCGCATACCCGCTAACTGTTTAATCTGGTCACTCGAACCACGAGCACCCGAATCAGCCATCATATATACAGAGTTGAAACCTTCTTTATCATTTTTAAGACCATCCAAAGTCCACGTAGCAACTTGGTTTGTGGTATGGGTCCAAATATCTAATATTTTGTTATAACGCTCACCTTCAGTTAACCAACCAGCAGCTCGAGCGTCTTGAACTTTTGTAACTTCCTTAACGGATTCATCAAGCAACATTTGCTTACGACTCGGAATAACAATGTCAGAAATGGCAATTGAAGTCCCGGAAATAGTTGCGAACTCAAATCCCATTTTCTTGATATCATCTAAAAATATTACTGTTCTGAAGTTTCCAGCAGAGTGCAAGACTTCACCAATCAATTTCTCCAAACGTTTTTTCGTAATAATTTCATTTACGTATGGCATCTCTGACGGTACGCGTTCATTGAAAATTAATCGACCGACTGTCGTATCAATGATTTTACCATTAATGCGAGCTTTTACCATGGCATGCAAATCAACAATTTTATTGTCATAAGCAAGCATTGCCTCGGTTGCACCCCTAAATATCATACCTTCGCCTTTTGCATTTTTGCGAAGTTTCGTTAGATAGTAGCTACCAAGAACCATATCCTGAGAAGGTACCGTAATTGGTTTACCATGGGCTGGGTGTAAAATATTGTGGCTTGAAAGCATCAACATTCTTGCCTCAGCAATAGCCTCGGGTGAAAGCGGTAAATGAACCGCCATCTGGTCACCATCAAAGTCGGCGTTAAATGCAGAACAAACCAGAGGATGGAGACGGATAGCTTTTCCGTTGATTAAAATGGGTTGGAAGGCCTGAATACCTAATCTGTGCAGTGTTGGTGCACGGTTAAGCATAATTGGATGGCCTTTAACCACATATTCAAGTACATCGTAAATCTCAGGTACTTGCTCTTCAACGAGAACCTTCGCTTGTTTCGGCGTTTTTGCATATCCGCGAACCAAAAGTTCATTCACAATATGTGGCTTAAATAGCTCAATCGCCATTTGTTTTGGAATACCACATTCGTGTAATTTTAAACTTGGTCCAACAACGATAACTGAACGTCCGGAATAATCAACACGTTTACCCAACAAGTTTTGACGGAATCGTCCTTGTTTTCCACTAAGAGAATCTGATAAAGATTTAAGTGGACGACGCGTTCCGCTGCGAATAGCGCTTTGTTTTCTTGAGTTATCAAACAAGGCATCAACGGATTCTTGAAGCATCCTTTTTTCATTTCTTAAAATGACGTCTGGAGCTTTTGTCTCGATAAGTTGACGCAAACGATTGTTACGAATGATAACACGACGGTAGAGGTCATTTAAATCAGATGCGGCAAATCGACCCCCATCAAGTGGTACAAGAGGTCGCAGTTCGGGTGGAATAACTGGAAGAATTGTCAACACCATCCACTCAGGTCTGTTAGGCACAGCTGAAGCCGGTAAATCAAACGCTTTTATGACTCTTAATCGCTTGAGCGCGTCAACTTTTTTCTGTTGACTACGTGTCGTTGCGATAATGTCTTTCAGAAAAAGCATTGTTTTTTTGATGTCTAGATCTTGAAGCATTTTTAATATAGCTTCACTACCTGTTTTACCAACAAACACAGATTCTTCTTCAGCACCTACAGCATCGGGACCATAGAGTGCATCCCATTCCATGAACTCTTCTTCATCAAGAATATCACCAACCGTTACGTCGGCTTTACCTTCAGAAATAACAACATAAGCTTCATAATATATGATGCGTTCAAGGTTTTTTGCAGAAATACCAAGGGTATAAGCAAGTGTTGATGGAATACTACGCAAATACCACGTATGAATAACAGGAACCGCAAGGGAAATATGACCCATACGTTCGCGTCTTACTTTCTTGCGTGTAACTTCAACACCGCATCGATCACAAATAATACCTTTGTATCGGATGCGTTTATATTTACCACAGTGACATTCCCAGTCCTTAACCGGCCCAAAAATTCGCTCACAAAAGAGCCCATCTTTCTCGGGTTTATAAGTACGGTAGTTTATGGTTTCCGGATTTAAAACTTCACCTCTAGATTCATTTAAAATCTTATCAGGTGAAGCTAATCGGATTGTAATTTTCGAAAAATTATTTATCAATGAATTATTCAAAGGAGGCCTCATCATGTTAACTCTATATCCAGTCCTAGACCCTTCATCTCTCTCAAAAGAACATTGAAAGACTCAGGTACACCAAATTCTGGAAGATTATCTCCCTTAACAATAGCGTTATAGACTCTAGAACGCCCTTCCACGTCATCGGATTTTACAGTAAGCATTTCTTGCAAAGTATGTGCAGCGCCATAAGCTTCAAGCGCCCATACTTCCATCTCACCAAATCGCTGACCACCAAATTGTGCTTTACCACCCAAAGGTTGTTGCGTAATAAGCGAATAAGGTCCCGTTGAACGAGCATGCATTTTATCATCAACCTGATGCGCTAATTTCATCATATAGATTTCGCCATACGTCACGGGAGAATCAATTGTTTGGCCTGTTCGACCATCAACTAAAACTTTTTTTCCAGAAACAGGGAGATGTGCTTTTTTCATCCACTCATCAACTTCTGCTACGCTGGCACCATCAAAAACAGGAGTTGCAAATTTAACTCCCAACTCTTTTCCGACCCAACCTAACATGGTTTCATAAAGCTGACCTAAGTTCATACGAGAAGGTACGCCCATGGGATTCAATACGATATCAACAGGTTTTCCTTCTTTCGTAAAAGGCATATCTTCTTCGGGCATGATGGCTGCGACGATACCTTTGTTACCGTGTCGTCCTGCCAATTTATCACCGATACTAACTTTCCTTTTACTTGCAACTTGTACCTTTGCTAACTGAATAACGCCAGGTTGTAAATCATCTCCAACCTTAAGTTTATAGATGTCGTTCTCATAGGTTTGCTCAATTTCATTATAGAGACGATAATATTCGTCTACTAAAACTGTCACTTTGCTTGAGACCGTTTCATCTTGACAAACTGGTTTTGAAATGTCAACCTTTTCCCAGTTAATTTGGTTAATTACTTCTTTATTGAAAACTGTACCATCTCTGACAATAACTTTTTCAAGATTATCAATGATATCTACAGCAATTTGTTCGTTTAATAAATTAAAAAGCTTTTCGTTGCGCTTTTTAGTCAAACCCGCTTTTTCTAAAGTTGCTTTGGCTTTAAGTGCATCTAAACGGCGCTTTTCTTCTTTACGAGATTCTCGACCTTTACGCGTATAAAGTTCCGTTTTAATAACGATACCTTTAACACCTGGAGTCGCTCTTTTTGATGCATCTTTAACATCACCGGCTTTTTCTCCAAATATAGCTTTTAATAGCTTTTCTTCAGGCGTTGGGTCGGTTTCACCTTTGGGTGTTACTTTACCAATCAAAATATCGCCAGGTCTTACTTCAGCACCAATTCGAATGATCCCATCTTTAGAAAGATTACGTGTTGCCTCTTCTGATACGTTAGGAATATCGCGAGTAAGTTCCTCTTCACCACGCTTTGTTTCTCTAACTTCCAGTTCAACTTGTTTTACAACGAGAGTTGTAAATGTATCTCTCTTAAGAAGATTTTCGCTCAGAACGATGGCATCTTCATAGTTGTATCCGCGCCAAGGCATAAATGCAACAGTGATATTCTTACCGAGTGCAAGTTCACCATTATCTGTACTCATACCATCCGCTAAAATATCACCAATATTAATTTTTTGACCAACTTTAACGATTGGACGTTGATTCATGCATGTGTCTTGGTTACTACGAATAAATTTCTTCAATTTAAACGTAACCATACCAGGTTCTTCAATCAATGTCGTCGCTTCATCAAAGCGTTTGCTTACTTTGACGAGAACCTTATCTGACGTAACTTCTTTAACCGTACCTTTAACATCAGAGATTAAAATCGCTCGTGAATCTCTCGCAATAATGCTTTCAAATCCAGTTCCAACAATAGGCGCTTCTGTCCATAAGAGCGGTACAGATTGACGTTGCATGTTAGAACCCATGAGGGCACGGTTAGCATCATCATGCTCTAAAAATGGAATACAGGCCGCAGCCGGAGAAACAATCTGCAGCGGAGAAACGTCTTTGTAAGCGACTTCACTTACATCAACATGGGGGAAGTCACCGCGAACACGCACCTGCAAATACTTGTCTTGCAAATAGCCTTCTTCATCTAAACGAATTTGGGCTTGGGCAATGTTCGAACGTTCTTCATCATCGGCAGATAGATAATCAATTTGTTTTGACATCTTAGGTTTGCCGTTGGAAAGCACAATTTTCTTATAGGGTGTTTCAATAAAACCAAGTCTATTGACCACAGCATAAGAAGCTAATGATGAAATCAGACCAATGTTGGGTCCCTCAGGTGTTTCAATTGGGCACAGACGTCCGTAATGTGTATAGTGAACATCACGAACCTCAAATCCTGCTCTTTCGCGCGTTAGGGCACCTGGTCCGAGAGAAGAAAGTCTTCTTTTATGCGTCACTTCAGCAAGTGGATTCGTTTGATCTAAGAACTGTGATAATTGATTCGTACCAAAAAACGAACTGATTGCGCTCGTAACGATACGCGAATTCACTAAGTCTTGAGGCGTGAGATTTTCATTATCACGAACATTCATTCGCTCACGAATTGTTCTCGACATTCTGGATAAAGCAACAGCAAATTGGTTCCCCAATTGTTCGCCAACGGTACGTACACGACGATTGCCTAGATGGTCAATATCGTCTGTTCCGCGTTCGCCTTTTCGCATATCAACGAGATAATTCGTTGTCAAGATGATATCATCACTCGTTAAAACGAGTTGATCCATCGGAACTTCAACGCCGAATTTTTTATTCATACGATAACGACCGACTTCACCTAAATCATATTTTTTAGGATCAAATAGAAGTCTCGCGAGAAATTTCTCTGCAAGGTCTAAGTTTGGTGGTTCTCCACCGCGCATCTCGGTATAAAAAGCTCTGAGTGCATCATTCGTATCAATGGTTTTATCTTTCGCCAAGGTATTAGATAAAAGCTCGAATTTTAAGTCGTCAGGGTCTTTAACAACCATCACGCCCTTAATACCCGTTTTCTTAAGGTCACGCACGCGCTCCTTAGAAAGCTTTTCACCTGCTTCTGCTAAGATTTCACCTGTTTCAGGATGGATGACATCAACGGGCAATTCTTTATCATAGTATTGCTTCAAACCAACATTATCAGCGAGTCTTAATTCACGAACAGCGTCAAAAGCCATCAGGATATCGGTGTTAGAAGAGAAACCCATTGCTCTTAACAGATGCGTAATTGGGAATCTTCGTCTTCTATCGATAACTGCATAAATGGCGTCATGAATATCCGTTGTAATATCAAGCCAACTACCACGGAGCGGTATCAATCTAGCAGAATAAAGTCTTGTACCGTTAGGATGCTGTGTTTGCTCAAAGAAAACACCTGGTGATCTTTGTAACTGAGCAACAATAACACGTTCTGCACCATTAATGATAAAAGAGCCTCTGTTCGTCATTGTTGGGATATTACCAAAGAAAATGTCTTGTTCGATATGATTTGTATAATCACCCGGGTCAGCTTCTTCTACGGTAGCATGCAATATTAATTTAACTTTTAGGGGTACTGAGTATGTAACTCCACGATCTAGACATTCGTCGATAGAATAACGTGGTAGTCCTGTCTGATAAGAGACATATTCGAGCATGTAGTTTCCGTGATTGTCTTCAATGGGAAATACACTCGTAAAGACGGCTTCTAAACCTCGGTTTTCGCGAAGTCTTGCAGGCGTATCATCCTGTAAAAATTCTATCCAAGAATTTAGTTGCAGGTTCATCAAGTCCGGTAAAGGGACTTGCTCACCAATCTTACTAAACGATTGTCTCTCTAATAAACTTGTCTGGGTCAAATGCAACTCCAAGTTTTAAAGTTTTACAAAGGACAAAAGCTCGTGAGGTAAATAACCTCACGAGCTAAATAATTGTTATCTTAGAACTCTGCTTTATTTAACAGAGACTTTAGCTCCAGCTTCTTCAAGTTGAGCTTTTAATTCGTCAGCTTCGGCTTTAGAAACTGCTTCCTTAATTTTGTTTGGTGCTTCATCAACAAGAGCTTTTGCTTCTTTTAGCCCTAAGCTTGTAACACCACGAACAATTTTGATAACATTAATTTTTTTGGCACCTGCGTCTTCAAGTATAACATCAAATTCTGTTTGCTCTTCAACTTCTTCTACAGGTCCAGCAACGGCTGCAGCGGCTGCAACGGGTGCAGCGGCTGTTACGCCGAATTTTTCTTCGATTGCAGAAATCAATTCTGAGATTTCTAGCATATTAGCTGTTTCAAGATATCCTAAAACGTCTTCTCTCGTTGTTGCCATGAGTGGATTACCTCCCGATAATTAATTTTTTGTTAGTTTTAATGCGTCTAATGTTCCAGCCAGTTCTCTCATCGGAGCTTGAAGTACGCTCAAGGTCTTTTGGATTGGAGACTGCAGCCCACCGAGCAACTGTGCAAGTAAGATTTCGCGAGAAGGCAAATCTGCAATCTTTACATAGAAAGATGCGTCTAAAACTTTGCCTTCAAAGACTAAACCCTTTACTGCTGGTTTACCTTTTATTTTTCCCTCTTTTTTGAGGAATTCTTTAAATACTCGAGCAGGTGCTGTGGGATCACCCGCTGCAAATGCAAGTGCAGTGGGTCCTTTCAGTACTGACTCTAAGCCTTCATAACCATTCTTTTTTGCTACAAGTAGTGTTAATGTATTTTTAAGTACATGATAATTTACACCGTGCTCATGTAAATTTGTACGTAAAACATTAACTTGCTCTACTGTGAGTCCTGAATAGTCTGTGAAATATATGGTCTTCGTTTTGTCAAACTGTTGGCCGATATATTCTACGGATGAAATATTTTTTTTACTAGACATAGCGAGTTCCTATTAATTACTAAAACCAGCTTTATCAATTTTGATACCTGGTCCCATTGTTGAACTGATTGTTACCCGTTTAACATATAGCCCTTTTGATGAGCTTGGTTTCATAGCAATCAATTTTTTTAATAGAACGCTAAGATTTTCGGATAATTTTTCTGCGTCAAATGATACTTTCCCTACGATGCTATGTACATTACCGTACTTGTCGCTTCGAAAATCAATTTTACCTGCTTTTGAAGCTTCAACTGCAGCTGCAACATCCATTGTAACCGTACCACTTTTTGGATTTGGCATCAAACCTCTAGGTCCTAAAACACGTCCAAGCTTACCGACTTCACCCATATTATCGGGTGTAGTGATGACAACATCAACATCGGTCCAACCTTGCTTAAGTTTTTCGATATACTCTTCAAACCCAACGTAATCAGCATGAGCGGCTTCAGCCTCTTCTGCTTTAGCGCCTTTTGCAAGCACAAGAACTCGGACTGTTTTACCCGTCCCATGTGGTAATGTTACGGAACCACGAATCATTTGATCAGAAAATTTTGGATTAACACCTAATGAAACTGCGACTTCGACAGATTCATCAAATTTAGCCGTTGCATATTTTTTGGTCAGCATAATTCCATCTAATATGGGGTATTCTGCCAAACGATCAATTTTGGATGAATATTCTCTAACTTTTTTAGATATTTTCATGACTGAATTAACCCTCCACCGTAATGCCCATACTGCGGGCAGTACCTTCGATAATACGCATCCCCATTTCAAGGTCATGCGCATTTAAATCAGGTTTTTTTAGTTCAACAATCTCTTTAACTTGAGCACGTGTCACTTTCCCAACTTTTTCTGAGTTAGGTCTCCCTGATCCTTTCTCCAATCCGGCAGCTTTCTTTAAAAGCACTGCAGCGGGTGGAGTCTTCGTTACAAATGTAAAAGAACGATCAGCATAAACAGTTATAACAACTGGAATGACTAAACCGCGATCTTTTTCAGTGCGAGAATTAAATGCTTTGCAAAATTCCATAATATTCACGCCAGCTTGACCTAAAGCAGGACCGACTGGAGGTGATGGATTAGCAGCCCCCGCATTGATTTGCAACTTAATTTGATTAATGACTTTTTTGGCCATAGATTAAACCTTTATTACTTCTATTTTTCCATCTCTATTTGTAAATAATCCAACTCTACAGGAGTAGGACGCCCAAATATCGACACTTCCACTTTTACTTTTTGTTTTGTCTCGTCAATCTCTTTAACGAATCCTGAGAAATCGATAAAAGGGCCATCTATAATTTTAATAGGATCACCAGGAGCATATGGAGTACCGAGAATTTCTTTCCCATCACGTTCTTCAACTTCACCTAAAATCCGACGAATTTCATCTTCTTTTAGAGGCGTTGGTTCACCTTTTGGTCCAACAAAACTCATAACTCCGGGAGTGTTTTCTATTAAATAACGACTCACTTTTGTCAATTCCATTTGTATCATGATGTAGCCAGGGAAAAATACCTTATTCCGTACGTATTTTTTACCGCCACGCATTTCAACAACGTTTTCAGAAGGGACGAGAACATCGACAATTATTTCTTGAAGGTTAGCTAAAGCTGCTTCATGAAGTATTGCATCACGTATTTTCTTTTCTTTGCCAGAAAGAGCGCGTAAACTATACCACTTTAAAGCCACTTTATTGCCCCATAATTATATCAAGTATTAACGTTGACATGATTTTATCCATAACAAATAAAATCAAAGCTAATACTCCAGACATACCTAGCACAATCCATGTAGAACCCTTAAGTTCTTCATAAGTAGGCCAACTGATTTTTTGGAATTCAAACTGTACGTCAGTAAAAAATGTTCTGATTTTTTCTATCATATTTGCACTCTACTTATCAAATGAATGTGAAGCAGGAGAGACAGGACTCGAACCTGCAACCTGCGGTTTTGGAGACCGCTGCTCTACCATTGAGCCACTCTCCTGTTAAATTCATTTCTTAACTATTTCGTTTCTTTGTGAACTGTGTGTTTATTGCATGTTGAACAATATTTTTTATGCTCAACGCGGGCAGGTTGCAACCTTTTATTCTTCATGGTTGAATAATTCCGTTCCTTGCATACAGTGCATTCAAGAGTGATAATTTCTCTCATGGTAATTTACCGTGTCCTATTCGATTATCTCAGTTACGACACCAGCGCCAACAGTATGACCACCTTCACGGATAGCAAAACGCAATTCTGGATCCATTGCGATGGGCGCTATCAATGAGATTGTTACAGTCACATTGTCACCTGGCATTACCATTTCTGTTCCTTCAGGTAAATCTACGATACCTGTTACATCCGTCGTGCGAAAATAAAACTGGGGACGATATCCATTAAAAAATGGTGTATGACGACCCCCTTCTTCTTTCTTCAACACATAGACTTCTGCCTTAAATTTCTTGTGTGGTTTTACACTACCAGGTTTGGCGATGACCATTCCACGCTGGAGCCACTCTTTATCGATTCCTCGTAATAATAAACCTACATTATCACCTGCTTGGCCTGAGTCTAACAACTTACGGAACATCTCTACTCCCGTTACTGTCGTTTTCTTCGACTCTTCAACCATACCTATGATTTCAACTTCTTCGCCTACTTTTACGATCCCTCGTTCAATTCTCCCCGTTCCTACCGTACCACGACCTGTGATACTAAATACATCTTCTACAGGCATTAAAAAGGGCTTGTCTACATCTCGTTCGGGTTCGGGGATAAATGAATCTACCGCTGCCATCAACTCATGGATACACGCTGTTGCTTCAGGATCTGTAGGATTGCCTAAAGCTCGTAATGCACTTCCTCGTATGACAGGTGTATCATCACCTGGAAAATCATATTCATCTAATAATTCACGTAATTCCATCTCTACCAAGTCCAATAACTCATCATCATCTACTTGGTCTACTTTATTCATGAATATTACGATTGAGGGGACGTTTACCTGCTTGGCAAGTAATACGTGCTCACGGGTCTGAGGCATCGCGCCGTCTGCGGCACTTACAACCAGGATCGCGCCGTCCATTTGGGCGGCTCCTGTTATCATATTTTTGATATAGTCCGCGTGTCCTGGACAGTCAACGTGGGCATAATGACGATTTTCCGTCTCATACTCTACGTGGGCTGTCGCAATTGTGATTCCTCGTTCACGCTCTTCTGGTGCATTATCAATACTGTCAAATGAACGGACTTCACTCAATCCGTCATTCGATAATACTACCGTGATTGCTGCCGTTAATGTCGTCTTCCCATGGTCAACATGACCTATTGTTCCTACATTAACGTGAGGCTTCGTGCGCTCATACTTTTTCTTAGCCATTATTTTGCCCTCCATATTTGGCAATATTGGTTAAATTTCGAATTTTGGGGCGATTGAGCTCGAGAGCAGATTTGAACTGCCGACCTTCTCCTTACCAAGGAGGTGCTCTACCGACTGAGCTACCCGAGCACTTTGCAAGAAAAAAAAAGTCCCGCTACCTCCTGGGACTTTGCTGTTTGCGTTGAGCGGGTGATGAGGATCGAACTCACATGACCAGCTTGGAAGGCTGGTGTTCTACCATTGAACTACACCCGCGGGTTCAAACAGCAACCCTAAAAGTTGCCTCCCCAAAAAATATGTTAAAAAACTGTGGACCGGGATGGGTTCGAACCACCGTACACGTACGTGAGCAGATTTACAGTCTGCCGCCTTTAACCACTCGGCCACCGATCCGTTTCTTTTTTTAATCTGCAATTTCAATCTTGATTGGGCCACCCAAGAGACTCGAACTCTCGACCGTCGGTTTACAAAACCGATGCTCTACCAACTGAGCTAGAGTGGCACAATCAGGATTGAAATATTAGACTCAATCACTCAATAAAATTCAGCAATGAATGCCTGAAACAGATATCCTTTTAAAAAAGAGCGGCAAAATATAAAAGTGAGGTCTCATTATGCAAGTAAGTTTAGAAAAATATTCTACTTAATTTCAAATGGTCCTTTTCTTCCATATTGTTTCGTCGGGTTTATCAATAAGTTCATACCCAGCCTCAATAATTTCATTTCGGAGGGCATCGGACATGTCATAATCTTTTGCTTTCCGAGCTTTATTTCGCTCGATTATTTTCGCTTCTATCCAAGATGTATCGTTCACTAAGCTGAGCGTCGCCTCATTTTCAAGGAGATCGAATATGCCGAGAACACTATCAAATCGTTCTATCAATGACATTGCTAGGAGTTTTCCTTCTTGTGAAAATTCATTCATGTCCATTAAACGATTTCCATTACGAATCATCTCAAAAATAGCGCCTAAACCACCCGAAATATTTAAGTCATCATCCATTGAAAGCTCAAACGATTTCATGGAATCATCAAGAAATGGCTCTGCATTTCCTTCTATCCCTTGGTATTCTTTTAGCCTATTTTTGAAACTCATAATACGATCGAGTGATTTTTGAGCTTCTTCAACACGATCAAGAGAAAAATTCAATTTTTGTCGATAATGCGTCGTCAACAACATCCAACGAATGATACTTGCAGGAATATTTCGCTCCAATAAGTCTGGAATCGTAAAATAATTATGGTCAGATTTAGACATTTTTTTTCGATCCACTAGTAAATATTCCGAATGAAGCCAGTAATTGACAAATTCTTTTCCGGTGGCGCAAACGCTCTGGGCAATTTCATTTTCATGGTGCGGAAATAAATTATCGATGCCGCCGCAATGGATATCAAAATGATCTCCGAGTAGCTCTGTTGACATCACTGAACATTCAATATGCCAACCCGGTCGTCCTTTGCCCCATGGCGAATCCCAAAAGATCTCTCCATCTTCTGCTTTCCTGCCTTTCCATAAAGCGAAATCTCGCATCTCTTCTTTATCATATTCATCATCAGCAACACGATTTCCCACCAGCATGTCTTCGGGTTTCAAATTAGCCAATCGTCCATACTCGGGAAACTTTGCAATATCAAAAAAGACAGAGCCATCATCTGATACATAGGCGTAATTTTTATCTACAAGCGTTTTTACCATTTCTATCATTTGAGGGACATAAGCAGTAGCGGCAGGATAATGATGAGCACGACGTATATTTAAGGCGTCTAAATCAGCGAAAAAGGCATCCTTAAAGAATTGAACAAATTTTAATAAAGGTGTCCCTGCTTGTTGACTATTTCGAATTGTTTTGTCATCGACATCTGTCAAATTCATTACATGCGTGACGGTGAATCCCTTAAACTCCAAATAACGACGCAATAAATCCTCGAACATAAAGGTTCTAAAATTACCGATATGGGCATAATTATAAACCGTCGGTCCGCAGGTATAGAGCTTTACCTCACCATCAATAATAGGCGAAAATATGTTTCTTTTTCTTTTGATTGAATTATAAAATTGAAGGGCCATCTTTTGTTATGACTTTTCTAAACTTAAGGTTACAATCTCGTCTAATAAATCACTAAAACTCATGCCATGGGCTTTCGCTGCTTTCGGGAATAATGATGTCTCTGTCATGCCAGGGAGCGTATTTACTTCTAAACAATAGGCATTGTTCTCTTCATCAAGTCGGAAATCGACACGACCATAAACTTCAACACCAACCGCTTTCATCACTTTTAGTGCGATTTTTTGAATGTCTTCAGTGATGTCATCCGATAAATCCGCCGGGCAAACATACTGACTCATTCCAGACGTATATTTTGATTCATAGTCATAAAGTTCATGCCCTGGAAAAATTTCAACGATTGGTAAGGCGTGTTGGCCAATTACTGAAACCGTTAATTCTCTTCCAAAAATAAATTTTTCGTAGAGTAAATATTCGTATTCCCCTGATATTGCTTTTGCATTTGTCAGTGATTCTTCATTTTTGATAATACTTAAACCAAGTGTGGATCCATCATTGTCAGGTTTAATGACATATGGTATCGATAATTTGGTTATGGGCAAATCCTCACCAGGTACGTGTTTAAAAAGTTCCCAATCTGCCGTTAAAATTCCAGATTTCCGCATCATCTGTTTCGTTTTGGATTTAAAAAAAGCATTTTTGCTCGAGACAGAACTCGCGCCTGAAAACGGAATACCGCGCGATTCTAAAAGGTTTTGCAAATAGCCATCTTCCGAATTTTTTCCGTGAAGTCCCAGCATCATGAAATCATAATCTCTTGAATCCCACAGTTGTAGCGCTTCTTTTTCATTTTTTATGATGACTAAATCGACTTGATGTCCGGCTTGGGACAATCCTTTTTCCATAGCAGCGGCAGATTTTCGAGAGACGTTGTGTTCGCCTGAAGAACCGCCGCCGAGTAAAAGTATTCTCATCTCAATTCTCCTAGTTCATTTCTAAAATGGAATCCGTCATACCGCGGAATCCCAAACGTTTTAGAGAACCTAAAATAAAAAGCGTCAGAACAAAGGCACTTGCATATTCTATCCATGAATTGGTTTGTTCCTCAATCATAATAGGTTTCATCGCATCAAAACTAACTGTGGCATTCACAAAAAGCCCGATAGCAATTGCCGTTACGACAATGATGATAGGAAAAACGGTAGCGATTTTGCGTCCATGGATATTTTTAAGTACGCCAAATGTCGTGATATTCGTAGCAGGACCTGTAATTAAAAAAGCCAAAATAGCACCTGGCGAAACACCATTCCAGAGAAAAACAGCTGCAAGAGGTGTTGCGCCACTGGCACAAATATAAAGTGGCATACCAATCAATGTCATCAAAACAACATCCAAACCATTTGGTATATTTTTCCAATCAATATGCTCTAACAACGGATCAGCAACGGTGGCTAATACGAGACCGAATAAAATCCATGGGATAAGTTCGTCCATAAGTTCAAAATTAAATATGCGCCAAAACTTACGAAATTTTGACTCAGCCACTTGTTTCTGATTACCTATTAGAGGCATTTCAATCATGGAGCCATTAGGGAATAATTTTTCCATAAGCCATCCAACAAATACAGCCACGAAAAATGCCGCAAAAATACGGGCGAAGGCCATTTTAACGCCTAACAAAGGAAGACTCAGAAAAAATGCATCGATACCTAATTCGGGTGTCGCAATTAAAAATGCCATGGCAGCACCGATTGGGACGCCGCGTTTGATTAAACTTTTGTAGAGGGGTATAACGCCACAGGAACAAATAGGCAGTGGTAAACCAATACCAACACCTTTTAAAATTCTCGTAATGGTTTTGCCTTTTGTCAGCCAGGAAAAACTTTTTGGTGAAACAAACGCGCCTAAAAATGCCGCAAACGAAAATCCAACTAACAATGCTGGCGAACTTTTGAGAAATAATTGCGAAAACAGGGGGAAAAATGTGTGTGCTTTATGTTCTTCGACCACATGCAAGTTGATGGATATTAAATAAAGAATCCCTAAACCCAGTAATCCACCAATGATTTCAGCCAATTTACTATGATGTTCATCTTCGTTTTCTGAGTGATTTTCATGACTTCCATGTGAATGAAAAGGTTTATGAATAACGACATGAAACAGCGATCCCGTTACGAGGGCTTGAAAATATCCAATAATCCCATGGCTTCCTTGCATAACATCGAAGGTGAAAATAGAATAGCCCAGGATGGTTCCCAACGACATAACCAGAAGCACATTGAAAATACCTTTGTAACCCCAGAAAGGTTTAATGGCCCAATAAATCAAAAGTCCAACAGGTAAGCGATGTGCAATCACGGCGAACGCCAATTGTTGTCCACTTCCATGCACAACCGAGGCTTTCGAAAACGCTATTCCGTCCAGTATAGTATGCGTAAAAATACCGCCCAAAGCCATCAACACGGCCATTAAATGGGCGGATCTTTCGAGATTGTGGTAGCCTCTTTCCAATAGACCCGGTAATACTGCACCAAGCAAAAAAATCAAAATGGCCCATAGACCAATTTCTTCAAAAGCTTCTGGTAATAGATGCCATAGGATTAATCCTCCAATACTTGTGAGAATGAAGCCATCTAATAAATCCTTGAAATATTCTTTAGATCGAAAAAGTTGTGCAATGACAGGTCCTATTATCAGCGCAATGATAGACGATATTAATAAAGTCATTTTTGAATCGTCAATCCATATTCCTTTTTGGAATAGATCCAAATAATAACGGCACCCATCATCATCGCCAAGCAAAGCATTTGACCCATGGAAAAGTTCATAAATACAAATCCTAAATGAGCATCAGGTTGTCGGAAATATTCGATAAAGAACCTAAAAAAACCATATCCAAAAATATATAAACCACTTAAAAAGCCTGTCGATGTAATTTTTTTACGCACAAACCAGAGTATGACAAACAATGCAAATCCTTCAAAAAAGCCTTCGTAAAGTTGGCTTGGGTGGCGCAATAAGCCATCACCCGCATTGGGAAAATACATTCCGATTGAACTGTTCGTAATGCGGCCATACAATTCGCCATTGATAAAATTCCCGATGCGACCCCAAGTAAATCCCAGCGCATTCCCAGCGACAAATAAATCTGTTAATTTAAGAAAAGGCATCTTGTGTTTCCGAGCATAGAGAGCCCAAGCGATCATCACACCAGAAACGCCGCCATGGTAGGACATACCTGAAATACCTGTAAATCGCCATTCGCCATATATTTTTTTAAACGGCATAATGATAGAAATTGGGTCATGAATAAAACTATCAAATCCATAGAAAAGGACATATCCAAAGCGTCCACCTAACAAAACGCCGATAATTCCCCAGGTAAAGGCATCACTAATAAAATCAGCATTGTAGGGTAATTTCTCTTTTTTTATAATATAGGAAACTACCAAAAATGATGTAAAAAACGCAAGAATGTACATCGTGCCATACCACCTGAGGGGAAAATTTCCGATTGTAAAAATCGTCGGATCCATATGAGAGGGCAAATGTTGCCACCAATCTATCATTTATTTCTACTCCTTATTTGATGACTATAACAATGAAATTTTAGTATAGTCGAAATATTCTTGTATAGAGGATTAATCCTTTAAATCGTTATGTAAGTCTTTTATTTCTTCCAAAATTTGAGAAAGGACTTGATTGTCGGTTGATTCGACGGATTCCGTTTGTTTCGTAAACTCGTCTTGCGAATGTATCGATCGCATTCGTTCTTTTAAATCCTGATGCAATGATGCATAGTTTAAAATCCCAGCAAGATTCCCTTCGTACGTACTCGCTGGAGCCGATTGTCCCGCCGTTTGGATGCTGATTGTCCCGATTCCAAGCATCCTGTCAAAAGGACCTCTTTTTAGAATAAAATCGGTGACAGAACGATGGGGAATATTTTGCTCCGTTTTCGTTAAAATCCCTTTATGAATCGTGATTCTGTCATCAAAAATAATGTATTCCAAATTATTAATCCACAAGCGGATAAGCGGATATATAACAATCCATAGAATAAAAATTATTACAAACGCAAAACTCCAAATAATAATTAATGGCTCTTGTCGGGCAACTGTCAGGTAAATTATAAAGTGGGCAATTGATGCCATTAAAACGAGTACTAGAGAGACTACCGTAAGAATATAACGTTGAGCGGTGTAATAGTTTGGGTCGGGTTTAATCCGTCTTTCAATCATAATAAAACTCCTTCTTATTTCTGCGCATCCATCTTCTTTAAACTATAAGAAATTATAGACCAAAGTAGAAGTAATATTGCAAAACTCCATTTTATTGAGGCAATCCATGATGTAACAAGAACGACATCAGGAAATTGTTGTGGCGACAATTTAATTAAAGACAGATGCGAAATATTTTCGACATAGTCAAGTCCAGCGATAAAAAAGGGAATTTTGAATTTCCAATTTAAAACATCATTTTCAGATTCGGTGATGGCTTTCATCATTAACATAATAAGCGCAACAGCATAGATGATTGGGTAAATAAAGTCGATGGCGAAACTCATGAAAACGAGCCCGAGTCCAGAGATTCGCATCTTCTCTAAAATCATATAAAATTTTTCAGCCTTAAATGAGAGTTGCATATCGACAATGCCCCAACCGCCTGTGTTTAAACGAATCATCGTATCCATAAAATGCAATACAATCGTAAATAATATGAAAGCCGCAAACACATTGCGAGTCTGTTTTTTATCCAAACTCCAATGATAAATTGTTTTAAATAGTGGTTTCATAACTTAGCGACCCGACCAGTTAGCTTTCCTTTTTTCTTTAAATGCGCGTAGTGCTTCTACTCTGTCTTCCGTTTGAATCAATGATTTGTAGGCTTCTCTTTCGATGTCCAATCCTGTTTTGATGTCTGTATCGAACCCTCTATTTAATGCGAATTTTGCCGCTTTTAATGCTTGAGGTGCATTATTAAAAACCCTATCGATGAGTCCGTCGAAATCATTTTCAAATGTCGCTCCAGGGAATACGAAATCTACAACGCCATCTTTGAGCGCTTCGTTTGCCTCGAATTTACTGGCTGTAAAAATCCATTTCTTCGCTGTGGCTAACGTCGTTCGTCTGGAAAGTCGTTGCGTTCCACCTGCGCCAGGGATAATACCCAGAGATGTTTCGGGTAATCCGATGAGGGCATTTTCATTGATTGCGATAAGATCACCTGCCAATGCAAGCTCCAAACCTCCGCCGAACGCCATTCCATTAATGCCCATAAGGACAACTTGAGGCAAATTAGCCCATGCTTTTGTCATAGTTCGAATCCCATGCACAACTTCGTCGATTTTGTCTTCAGGAATAGTCACGCGCTCTTTTAAATCGGCTCCAGCGCAAAAGATTTTCCCTGATGATGACAACGAAACGAGCCAAATGTTCGATTCTCCTGAAATCCATTCGGCGCATTGCCGAAGCTCTTCAATCATGGTAATGCTCAGCGCATTGACAGGTGGACGATTGAGAAGGACACGGATTTTATGTTCATGAAAATCGAGTTTTAGAAATTTGAATTTATGCTTAGTCATACGTTTTATACTTTTCTTTACTTAGTAGTTTATTAAAGCAACCCACAACTTAAGTCGTGGACTTCCACATACTTTTTAATTATTCCTCAATCTCGACATCCATCATGAGCATCATTTGTCCATGCGTTTTGCCTTGAGCATCATTAATAAGCGATTCGGACCCCCCGCCGCCCAATGAATCTTTAAGAATAAAATTCAACGCATTCAAATTAGGCAATTCATATTTAATAATCTCGCCTCGAACGATGCCACCAAAATGTGCCTTAATCTTTTCAGTCGTTAATTGGGATTTTACAAATTCATAATCTGATTTTTTATAAAAGATAACACCTGTATTCGAATTTGGTCCTTTGTCTCCAGATCGAGCGTGAGCAATGTCGTACAATTTTACGGTTTTCATTTTTCCTCCACAATATGGACAGATGTTTTAATCAAAGTTTTGGGAATCAACGCTGGCCAATATGCGATAATTTCTTGAGGTTTCGGACGTCCGCCTGCAAAACCCGTTATTCCTGGCGGACCGCTCGTGATGACGGGAGCGATTTCTTTGCTAAACCGGACGACTTTGTCACGATCTTCGTCACGTACGCCTAAGCGCAAGACAATGCCATTCACTTCAAACTCTTTGGGTGGATGCTCCATGTCGCAAGGCGATACTCCTAAGAACTCGGTGGATGTTTCTTCGAAAGAATACCCTGCTCGTTTAAGGCGTTCCCAGATAATTTCGGCGACTAATTTCGCTTTATCAAGGGCGCGCGGTCCCGAAACTGTTAATTGTCCCGAAGCTTTATAGCCCGCAAAATAACTTAGCGATACCTTGTAAAATTCGGTGGGTTCGATGCCATTAACATCCATTGCTTTCACGCGATTCTCGCCGTCTTCCTTAATTTTAACACCCGTAAAATCGACGACTACATCAGGAGAAATATAATTATTGGGATCGCCCATTTCGTAAAGCAATTGCTCCGAAATAGACATCAAATTAACAATACCGCCTGTACCTTTTTGTTTTGTGATGACGAACTCGCCGCTTTCCTCGATTTCAATGACAGGATAACCGATTCCAGCATAATCTTTAATGTCCCACCAGCGAGAGTAATTTCCGCCTGTACATTGAGCGCCACATTCGGTGATGTGTCCCGCAAGGGTTCCCATGGCCAAGCGATGAAAATCGTCCATTTTCCATCCAAATTCATGAATCATCGGCCCCAACGCGAGCGCTGGATCAGTAACGCGACCCGCCAGGACAATATGCGCGCCCATATCCAAAGCTTTTGCAATGGGCTCTGCACCGATATAAACGTTGGCCGATTTGACTTTATCTTTGATGTCGCTAAAGTTCTCACCATTCTCCATATTCGCGAAGGTTGCTCCTTTTGCCTGTAAGTCATCAATTGAATACAGGATATCGTCGCCTACAATAATACCAATTTTCAAGCCACTGATATTATGCTTTTCAGCGACTTTCAGCAAAGCCTTTGCTGCGGCGGGTGAATTGACGCCGCCAGCATTCGCGATGACTTTAATATTTTTTTCCATCAACTGAGGTAAAATCCTATCGATAAGTTCCACAAAGTCCCGCGCATACCCCGCCTCGGGATTTTTCTCTTTTTGACGCTGCATGATAGACATTGTGACTTCTGCTAGATAATCCAGCGTCAGATAATCAATGCCTCCACCTTCTACAAGTTGGACAGGCGCTTCAATACTATCGCCCCAGAATCCTTGACCATTTGCAATTCGTACAATTCGATTTGACATATTTATTTTTTCTCCTTAAAATTCATTAAATAAATAAACGCAACTATAGTGCCTTATGTACTCCTAGTTATTCAAAAGATCTAACAATACCAATTTTTTTATTTGTTGAGCCAAAGATTTTCATTTTCCCAACCATTTGGAAACCCCATTTGTCTCAAAGAAATATCGGGGTGTTCTTTTATAAGTGCTATGAGTTTTTCTTTAAAATGATTACCTAGAATAATTGTATTTAACAGGTGAAGAATACTGCTTAAAACGAGGAACATTTTCCCTTTATGAATATCGCTATTGCTAAGCCAAACATCTCGGGTATTATTTGGGAATGTCATTCTAGCGGTACTTTCCCTATTCCAAAGTCGCCCATGGTGAGCACAGATATTTCGAATCACTGTTAAAGAATGCATCCAATTTTCAAGTATAAATGGGTGTCCTAAATTAAAGTTTCTTGCAATAGTTTTTTTCTCATTACTAATTTTTAAATTTTCAAAAATTTTGGACAACAACCCCAAACCTGTTACCTCTAGAGTCATCCATGCTGGGGGTTGTACAGGGTCTGTATAGGTTTTTTTATAATGCTTAATAAAGACTTCGTTAGACCGCCTAAGTTCTTTGTCAATCAATGTTGTATCACGTTCAAATAAATGCTGTTTACGGAATAATAACGCATTCTCAAACCAGTTAGCTCCATGTTTTATGGAATAGATATGAATAATTTGTGCTCTGAATGCAATTTCAATTCTCTCAAGAGCATCAAAAACAAGGACGCGTAGCTTTCTATCAAATAAATAGGTGTTTAATACCTTCTCGAAAGTACTCTCTGGGTAAAATGGATGCTTAGGATTGCTATTATCTTGATACGCGAATTTATATGCTCTAAAACGATACAAACTGATATAGGACAGATAATGTTTTGCCCTTTTCTCATCTGAAATAATAAGACCTCTACTTTTCAAAGTATTGACCTGTTCAGCTATTGATAGAGGAGGTTTTCGATATCTCATAAGGCTATATAAAAAGAAAACTTGCCCGGGTGCGCTGATCTAACGAGAAGCGTGGCAAGTCTTATTACCTTAGATACTAACAGAATATTATTCGTAGTCAATATATTAAAAACAGTATGACTTCTCACTTTCCCTAGCGGGTAAATATTACGCTTCGACTCTGTTCTAAGTAACTGTTTAATCAATGAGATTTTCGTTTTCCCCTTAAACCTGCAACACGCCAAAATTTGGTGCAGGCATTTTAGGTTTATTTTCCATTAGTTGTTATTGTTTTCTGATTCATCTTCTATTATTTCCCAGTAACCACCTTTATCAGGGCCGATGCGTTTAAGCTGTCCAGCTTGTTTTAATTTTTTAAGATTCCAGTCAACGCCACCAACTGTCATCCCCAAGATTTTAGCTAGCATTTGGCGAGTCATTTTTTTATCATTTTGTATTAACTCAAGAATTTTCACTGTAGTTTTCACTGTAGTTTTCACTGTAGTTTTCACTGTAGTTTTATCTTGTTCAGACAAAGAGGCGCGTGTAAAAACTACGGTAAACAATCCCTTAGTTTTAAAAATAGGCTTAGGTAAATCTGCTTCGGCTATAGCTTTTTTTATGCGATTAATACCAGATCCAACTTGCTCAACCATGTTAATTCGTTGAAACAGATCAAATATCAAAGGGTTTCTACTTGAACTTTTCTTCCCAAATTCATGAATGGAGATTGCATTCACTAATCCGCCAGGATTCGTTATTTCTAGTCGGTCATTAAATAGTTCGACCATAATTCGGCCACCTTCATCGTAATAGTCACGGTGGGAAAGCGCATTTATTAATGACTCTTTAATAGCTACATCAGGTATTTCCCATTGTTCTTTGCGTGGGCCACTTCCTTCTATGAGATAACGTACATTTAATTTTGTTTTTAGCCACTTCAATGTGTCACGGTATTGAATTATAAGTGGACCACCCCAAATTTTGTCGTCAATTATTTGAACTTTATCAAATCCTTCAAAGGCAATACAACGGATTACGGCTTTGTCAAAAAATTGCTCAGGTTTTTTACCAAAAAACAGCACACACGCATTTTTAACAACGTTTTTTATATCAACTAGCTTTAAATTTTTAATAATTTGTATTTTTTCTATTTCAGGTGTAAATCCAGCAACTTTTCTAAATTCTTTAAAATAATCATCATCAAAATCAGTATCTATGAAAAAAGAGTTACAACTACCACTATCAAAATAAACGCGTCCTGACTGTTGAAATAAATCTCTCATCTGTTCGACGAGGGTTATTTTTTGTGTGTTTGCTCCTTGTCGCATATAGATTGCTCCAGATACGGCGTATGGTTTCTGTAGTCCAGAAGGGACGTCAACAACACCAACGATACAACCATCTACGTCAACAAAATAAAAAGGACAAGATAATTGCGGATTTAGTAAGTTCATCACATCTTGAATAGCTGAACGTTTATTATTGTCAATCTCAATGCCTTTTATGGCATTTTTATCATCAATTCCTAAAAGAATAGTACCACCTGAAGCATTAGCAAAAGCACATATCTCGATCGCTAAATCCCGCACTTTTGACGGAATATGCAATTTAAACTCAACATTTTGACCTTCACCAAATCGAACAATGTTTTTAATATCTTGAGGAGTCAACAGCATGTTTTTTTAATATTACCTTAAACCTGTAACACACCAAAATTTGGTGCAGGCATTTTAGGTTGATTTTCACATACTTCGAGGGCACGAATCAACGTTTGTCGCGTGTCTTCTGGATTGATTATTTCGTCAATCCAAATTCGAGCCGCTGCATATCGTGGATCGCTTTGTAAATCGTAAATAGCTTTTATCTCATCCACGATTGCTTTGCGTTTTTCAGGCGTTGGGTTCTTTTCTTTTGCCATGCGTATTTCTGCTAATGTGTTGGCAGCTTGAGCGCCACCCATGACGGCTATTTTAGCAGAAGGCCATGCGAACATAAAACGTGGCGAATACGCCCGACCACTCAATGCGTAATTCCCTGCTCCGTAACTCCCACCCACAACGAGCGTGATTTTTGGAACCACCGAATTCGCCACGGCTTGGACCATCTTGGCACCGTCTTTTGCGATACCTGCCCATTCGGCTTCTTTCCCAACCATAAATCCGTTGACATCATGGATAAAAATAAGGGGAATACCGTCTTGATTGCAATTCATAATAAATCGAGCGGCTTTGTCGGCAGATTCATTATAGATAACACCACCCATTTGCATTTCACCTGTCTCTGTTTTCTCGATTAATTTTTGATTCGATACAATCCCTACTTTGAAACCACCGACGCGAGCATGACCACAAATTATAGTTTTGCCGTACGTCGCTTTATATTCGTCAAACTCGCTTCTATCCACAAAACGTGCGATAATTTCCTTCATGTCAAACGGAGAGCCATCATTGGGAATAATAGCATTTAAGTCCGATTCGGGAAACAACGCCTTTTTCATTTCCACCTTATTGAACGGTGCTTTTTGTGCAGGCGGCAAATTTCCAATTAATTTTTTGATGCGTTCGATGGCGGCCATATCATTGGGCTCATGATAATCAGCCGTCCCCGAAATCGCGTTATGCGTCACAGCTCCTCCCAGGGTTTCGATGTCTGTTTCCTGGCCAATGGCGGCTTTAACCAAAGCAGGTCCTGCAAGAAACATGGATGCACCTTCCACCATAATGAATTTATCGCACATGACGGGCAAATAGGCTCCCCCCGCGACACAAGGTCCCATGACGGATGCAATTTGCGGAACGCCAAGAGCCGAGAGTCGTGCATTATTATAAAATATTCTGCCGTAATGATTTTCGTCGGGAAAGACTTGGTCTTGCAATGGCAAAAACACGCCCGCAGAGTCCACCATATAGACAACGGGGATATGATTTTCCAAAGCAATTTGTTGAACGCGCAATGTCTTTTTTAAGCTCACTTCGAAAGATGCACCGGCTTTCACGGTGGCGTCGTTGGCGATTATCGCAACGTCTCGTCCTTGGATTTTACCAATGCCCGCAACCACTCCAGCACCTGGAGGTGTGCCGTATTCTTTATACATTCCCCATGCGGCAAAAAGACCTAATTCAAAAAACTCAGAATTGGCATCAATGAGTTTATGGACACGTTCTCTAGCCGTTAAACGATTTTTTTGATGTTGGCGATTGATGGCTTTTTCACCACCACCTCTTCGCAAGGACTTGCGCTCGTCATCAAATTTCTCAATGAGATCTTTCATGTATTCTGATGCCTTGCTAATTTGTTTAGCAGGGAGTTTGTCGAGTTTTCTGCCTATTTGAGTCATATAATCCTTATTCAAACTATAAACTTAAAGCTAAAAACTATAAGTTCTTGTTTTTCAGTGTTTTAATTGTTGAAACAAGCATGGCAACCAACTCTTTGGATTCACAGCACAAACCATCATACAATGTAACATCAATAAAATCAGTATCTTTTAATAAATCTAACCAGTAACCAGTTTCATTTGCTTCTTTTAGTGCGATACTAAACTTATGGATGTAGTCAGAATTACTTTGAGCAAACTCTGCTTCTCTTATTAGAGCGCCAATTGCGGTTCCGCTTCTCAATGTTTGTTTACTTATAACAAACTCTTTTTTTATACTAGTCAAGTATTGTGAAAGCTTTACAATCCTAATTGCAAATTGGTAACTCTTATCTTTCAAAATGCTCTTCGACATGTTCTTAAGTTTTTATCTTTTATCTCTTAATTAATTAGTTTTTAGTTTTTATCTTTTAGTTTTTATCTTAAAAAAGGTATCCCAATCCTATATAAAGCCCACTGTTACCATCACGTTCGTCTTTCGCGAACCCCATATCGGCTGCGACAATAAAGTTTTGATTCAGCGCGACGCGGAAACCACCACCGTAGGATAAATGCAGCGCTTCCTTTTCCATTTCAGAGCCATCTGAATAAATATGATAGTAAGACGCATTATCATATGGATGATTATCATAGACATAGCCGCCGTCCACAAAACCATTAAACGCGAGATAGAGATTTTGTCCTGCAACTTTTGTGCGGAGGAATTTCCAGCGTGCTTCTAAATTAAATAAGGCAAATCCGTCACCGACGACTCGATTTTTTAGCAAGCCACGAACCGTTTTTGACCCGCCTAAACCTTCTTGAGGTTTGAAAGAACTCTGCAAATAAGGCATATTGTAGAAAGGTATATTACCTGAAATCACTTGCTGTACTGCAAATCGAGTTGCAATGCTCAAAATGTCTTTTTTCATCGTAAAGTATTGCCGATGTGTCATTGTCGCCAAAGTATATGCTGACTCATTGCCAAGAAAACTGGGATAAGCCATCAATAAAATTTCTGTCCACATGCCTTTCATTGGATTCGCTTCTTGGTCACGTGTATCATAAACCAGTCCAAATTTTAAATAATTTGCTTTTCCGCCGTCCATTTCATCACTAGAGATTAAACCATATACGACATAGTTATCGTAAAGCGTATTGACGGAATCGGGCAGCAAATCCTCTGTATTACCTTTGTTTATATCCTCAATATTTACGGGACCGACATCCACATTAATATAGCTTAAACCAACAACACCCTTAATGGGCATATCACCCATATTCTTTAAAAAGTCGGCGGTAAATTTTGTCATGTCACGACGATGTCGATAATAAACCCGTGTCCGATATAAATTCGCATCGTAGTTCTCGTCCGTTGTATCAGAGATTTCATAACTGGGATTGTATTGCGCCTCGTAACCATTAAAACCATAAAATGGTAAGGTTGATTCCGTTAAAAGGCTCAATTCCGAAGTGATACGAATATCCGCAGGCAGCAAATATTTGGAGTCAAAAAAGAGTTTATTGATGCCTCCACCCTTTGTCGTTCTTGAGATTTCAGCATATATAGAATAAAGATAGTCTGGATAATATGCACCATCACCGTAATTATAAATATTTCCCAGCGCGCCGTACGTCCAACCTGCGTCAGAATCATAGGCGATTGCTGGCAAGGCACCAAAGCTCCAACCTGTTTTGGACTCCTCTTGAGCAACACTTAAACTTAAAGAAAATATCAGTGTGATGATAAAGATTCGCTTCATGTTAGTCTCTCCTCTTCGCTTTTAATCAATTTTTGGGTTTAAATTTCGCTAGAATATTAAACTCAGGGTATGAACCATCCCGTCCCGACCCATAGCGTCGGGGTACCCCTCTTAAAAATGGAGAGGAATAAAATTGGTCTTTAATCAATCCAGAACTCTAGATTTTCAACTTTTAACATTATTAATCAATAAGGCTTTCAATTCGCCATGTCATTTCTTGGACAAAATCGGAGTTTGGATCATATCCAACAATGGAGTAGGCAATATTGCCTTGCGTGTCGAGAATAAATAATGATGGGATTCCTTCTACACCAAATTCACCAGCCAGATTAGGATTATGGGCAACAGGAAACGTGAATTTTTGTTCGGCAATAAAAGGTGCTACTTTTAATCTATCTTGATCCGTTGATACGGCTAAGAATATGACTTTCCCTGAATCTTTATGCAGATCAAAAAGCTTTTGATACTCCGGCAATTCGCGACGACAGGGTCCACACCATGTTGCCCAGAAATCAACAAAAATGACTTTGCCTGCTAGTTCAGCTTTCGAGTACGTTTTTCCATTAAAATCCACGAGTTTGAAATCGGGTGATGGCATTGAAGTTTGTCCTGTTATAATTTCTTCTTTTTTACCTTCCAAGAAACTTTCATGCAAATCCGAGATATAGGTTTCAGCATTTTCACTTGGATTAAGTTCGCCATAAAGCTCTTTGATTCGGAAAGAAAGTTCGATATTGCTTGGATTTAATGCCCAAGCGCGTGTATAATTTTCTAAGGCTTTGTCTTTATTGCCCATTTCGTCAAATAAAGCAGCTAAACGCGTTACGGTCTCAGGGAATTCGTAATAATCCATCGATTTGCCAAAGGCATCAAGTGATGCTGTAGAATCTTTCATTTCGAGAAGGAAAACGCCGTAGGTATCATAAATCATTGCGCCCATTTCACCATAGTGTTCAATTGTCGCATCCACTTTTAAAAAGACATCAACAGCTTGTTTCGCCATTTTTATCCCGAGTTCTGGCAAGCGAGCTGCTTCGTTGAGTCGCCATGCAATACGATTTGCAAATGCAGCTCTATCTTCTAAGCTGAGTATCTCCGTTTCAGGATAATTCAGGACTAGATTCGTCCACTTTTCCACGGTTTCGTCATCGCCTTCGGCAATAGATTGCTCGACACCTTGGAGCATAACCATGACCGTCATATCTTTTTCAGGGTAATTTTTAGATAGCTCAAATGCGAGAGGTTCCCAGACTTTGAAGTCCATTTTTTGCATCACCGTATCCGATAAAACAAGAAAACGAGCTTCTGAAATTTCTTCTTTTTGACCACAATTATAAACGCCCATTATGAAAATAAGCATTAAGCTTCCAACTAAAATTTTCTTAAACATTTCTTTCCTTTCGGTGTTCACTTTATTTTTTGAACATGTCATCCAAAGCTCCTGATATGGAAAACCTTGTTTTATGGTCAAAATAAAATGTTTTATGTACATACGTTTCATTTTCGTTAACGATATACTGGGATTGATAAAATTCTATATTTTTTGTAATATGGTCAAGTGCTGCAACGAGTGCGTCAACGTCTTCCCGTGTGTTATATAAACCCAAACTGGCACGAACCATACCTTTTTTGAGACCCAGTGAAAATTTTAATTCCTTAATATCGGTAAATGTTGAATTCAATTTCATATCCGCGACGAGCATTTCTTTTACATAAGGATGAGCACAAAAGCATTGATTACGAACGGCGATATTAAAATAATCATTCAAAACACCTGCGACTAAACCATGATCAATATCTCGCAAATTAAATGAAATTGAAGCCGCTCTTGGACAGGTTTTCATACAAGTTGAGCCATAGATGACAAGCCCTTCGACTTCATTCATTTTTTCCAGCGCGTACGCCATTATCTTATCTTCTTCCGCTTCGAGGACATCCATACCGATGCGATCTAAGACATCAATAACAGCGCCTAAACCTATGGCTCCAAGAATATTTGGCGTTCCAGCTTCTTCCCTGTCGGGGAATTCAGTTTTGACTTCATACTCGGTTTCAAAAACTTCTTTCACCATGCCGCCGCCAACTTCTTCGGGTTCGATGGCTAATAAATGAGCTTTTTTGGCGACAACAACACCTGGTGAGCCTGGGACATAGGTTTTGTGACCCGAGAATACAAAAGCGTCAAATGAGGCTTCGGGGTCGTCTTGATTCGAAATTTCGATAGGAAGGTGAGCAGCGGTCTGAGCGCCATCAACCAAAATCAAAGCACCATACTTATGAGCAAGTTTGGCAATCTTTTTTAATGGATTAATAATGCCCGTCACATTCGAAACACCTGTCACGGCAACATAATTGACGCGGTCTCCATATTTTTTTAACTCTGCTTCCATGAGAGGCAAACTGACGCAAAGCATCTGATTTTCATTAAATTCAACAGGGACGTGAACGACCTCTTTCATGTGTTTTCGATGGGGCAAATCATTGGAATGATGTTCCATAATCGACACAATAGCGACATCTTTTTCAGGTCGAATATCTCTAAACACGCGTGCCATGCGATTAACGGCGGCAGTCGTTCCGCTCCCTGTAAAAAAGCAAGTATAAACATTTGGGTCGGCATTTAAAAAGCTCAATATTTTGTCATGAACCCATTGATATTCCCGAGACGAAATTTTAGCATCGAAATGCATCTCGGAATGGGTATTTGCATAGTGATGAAGAAACTTTTCCATAATATCAAAAGCAGGCTTCATCATAAGTGTGCTTGCGGTAGAATCTAAATAAATACGTTTTTTCGTTTCGCCATTTGCGAGCAAATATTTCGTATTTAAACCAATGAACTCATTCCTAATCTTGCGATAAAGTTCGAGTCCTTTTAATGCGGGGGTTTTAGACATTAACGTCAGCTCCATAATTGATTTCTACTATGTTTTCTGATGATTTCAAAGCCCTGCAATATAGAAGATATATGGCCTTTAAAAATGGTGAATTTTGAAATCAAGACCTTTGAAATGTAAACCGTCATTTAAGCAATGATTCGTACTGATATTCACAGATAATAAAAAAGCCACCTCAATTGAGATGGCTTTTAGGTATTCGTTTATATTTAATTCTATTTTAGATAAACAACTTTATGGGTTTCATGGAATGTATGACCCGTTTCTTTATTGGTAGCAGAAAAATCAACCAAATAAATGCCTCCGGGCATTGAATCGCCCTGATTATCATGACCGTTCCAATGGAAAGCATAATCCCCTTCGTTTTGTTCCTTATTGACAACATAAACAATTTCGCCTGAAACATTATAAACACACAAACTAACGCGTGATTCATTGGGAAGCTGATAATCTAAATTAACAGTAGGATTAAATGGATTTGGATAAGCATTTCCTAAAACAAATTGTGACGGAATTGAAGTCAGGTTATCATGGACAACAACTTTACTCGTACCTCCTCCTGATAGCACGCCAGAAAATGTGGATATATTCGTATAGCCATTTGATTCAATTAATCCATCTCCCGAAACAGCTCTTACTTTATAATAGTATGTTTGACTACCGAACTTAGTTTTAATAATAGCTTCATCTTCATAACTGGTTGCGTACAAATTAGAAGCAATTTTATAGTAAGTTGAACCTCCACTTGAACGGTATATATCATACTTAGCCACACTTGCAGGTTCGGCACTTGCGGTCCATGTTAATAGAGGATGAAATGCATTGGATGTGCTTATTTGTAAATTGCTCGGGTCTGTGGGTTGAAATTTATCAGTTAATGCATCACCCACACCTTTAAGTTCCCACAATCCTACTGTGCTATATAATGGAATATCAATCCAGCCAGTTGAATAATTTGAGCCGGAGTTATGAACCCTGAACTCATTTGGTGCGCCAGAAATCACTACATATTTAATCCAAATGTCTATAAAATGACCGTTGACAGGACCAAAGTCACCATAGTAACTAAGTCTATCATCTCTAAAGTCAAGACAGATGAAGTCAGTACCATCTTCAACTGACAATTTATACAGGCCATACCCAAATATCTCTGAATTGCCTCCAGCTGCTGAAATACTATTTGTAAAACCCTCTGGCGATATGAAATCACCATTTATCGCTTCATAAGACAAATTTTGAAACTCTGTTGTTATCCAATTATCTAAAGGGTCTGAATAGTATGATAGAGTATTAGCATCCCATACTGTAGAAAGAGCATCCATATAAAAAACTGTCGTTTCATTCATAGTATTTGGATCCTCCGCCATAAGTTAAATTTCATCCATCGCATATAATTCTTCTGAGTATAGTTGTGTTCCTATTGAACTGATAAGCATCATAATAAAAATGTTGAATGTTTTTTTCATTGTAATTTTCTCTTATTTAATAATTAATAATTTTCCTGGATAATTATTATAGGTAGGGAAAAACAAGGTCCCGTCATCTGCTAGAGCTGGAGCCGGACCTAAATAACGTTCTTCACTATCCCTTATTAGCCATAACAGGGTTCCATCTGGATTAATGGCCATAATTTGGTTTTCACCCGTACTTTCCTTTTGTGCACCGACATAAATGACATTATTCGCATCACAGGTTAACGAACTACCATTCCTAACCCCTGGTTCAAAACCATATTTCCATTTTAAAACCCCATCATTTTGAAAAGCATAAAGAGTATCGGTAGCAAAATAAACATTGCCGTCATGGTCAATCGTCGCTTCGGTATTATCCCATACGAGAGCACAGTTAAATTCATACTGCCAGTTAATTTCTCCTTCAGGGTTAATCGAGTAGAAGGATCTCAAGCTGTCCAAGCTATGACGAGCACCTGGTATAAAATATAAATTCCCCTCATTGTCGATTACAGGGGAGGAAAAAAGCGATTCTTCCCCAAATGTCCAATTAATGCCTCGCGTTTCAATATCAACCGCTAGTATTGCAACTGTGTTCCCCTGTAAATAAAGCGTGGCACCATCAGGCGCAAACGCAGGTGCAGCATCAGCATCTCCATTAAACCGCGGATCATTTAGTTGCCATAAAGCCACGCCATTGTCAGCAAGGGCAGTTAATGTTGAAGCTTCGTCCACAAAATACAAGTTTCCCTCTTTATCTACATTAAATCCCAGAGCCCATATTGAAGCCTGTGCAATATACTCCCATTGATTTTCACCATTGGGCAATAGACTCATACAACCGAAACTTGAGGGAATGTAAACGACGCTGTCATATGCAACAATTGGAGTGGAGTAAGTCCCTATATTTGTTTGTTCCCATAAGATATCTCCATTGTAATTAAAACTATAAAAACTTTGTGTCGACCCTATAAATGCAGTGGAATCAAATCCAATGACGACACTACCAAAGCTTACCCCCATCTCAACTTTTCTAAAAATTACGCCATTTTCAGGACCTGGATAATTACTTCTACTTGTAAATTGTGGGTCATGATGTAGCATAGGCCATGGGCTATCAGCTAGACTGGGCCAATCGATTGGGTGTTGCTCATAGGGGTTTACGATAACATCTTCCTCAGGTGGTTTTGGGCAGGCCACAACGAATAATGACACTAGGAGGGTTGTGATTAATAGAAACTTTTCTCGTTTCATTTCTTGAGTCCTTTCTTTTCAATGCTTTGATAAGCGACGGAATCTAAGCAAGGGCAAGGGCAAGGGCAAGGGCAAGGGCAAGGGCAAAATATTTACACAAAAAAGCCATCTCTTGTATCAATGAAAAAAGAATCAACAAAGGTTGTCTCAGCAAAAGTAGATTCAAACAGAAGCGCACTAACTTTATATTTATAAACGCTATATCCCAATTGGCTCCAGTCTAACGTTAGACCTCCCGGAGGAGGAGATGACCCGACAATATCCCATCTGGAGTTGCAACAATAAAATGGACATAGCGAGAAGTTAGGCTGCATCATTT